>Ga0207867_1000209_pt1 | contig 72312 bp, 67 predicted proteins | sample HigsolmetaAR206D_FD_184838 | JGI IMG/M metagenome (GOLD analysis project Ga0207867, IMG submission 184838) | Ionic liquid and high solid enriched microbial communities from the Joint BioEnergy Institute, USA - AR20-6-D (SPAdes) (version 2) ...
GGGGGAGGGGTGAGAGGGGGGGTGGAGGTCCTCGGGCCGCCGGGGGCGAGCATCGGCGACGGCGTGGTGGTGGTTCCTGTGGGGACGATCCCGCCCGGGGAGGTCCGGCAGGTGGAACTGACGCTCGTGCGCTGGACGCCGGGCGAAGTGAGCATCGCGGCCGAGACGCTCGCGCCCTGCGCGGTCGCGGCGGTAGGGGAGCGGATCGCCGCGACGGCGACGACGCGCATCGAGGGGATCGCGGCCCTGCAGGTGGACGTGGCGGACTCGTCGGATCCGGTCCAGATCGGGCAGGAGGTGGTCTACGAGATCAGCGCGACGAACCGGGGCACGGCCCCCGAGAAGGGGGTGCAGGTGACGGCGACGCTCCCCGAGGGCCTGACGCTGATCGAGGCGACAGGCCTGACGGATCTCGAGGCGGGCGATGGCGCGCTCCGTGGCGTGGTGCGGTTCATGCCCCTGGAGACGCTGGCGCCGGGGCAGCGGGCGGTGTGGCACCTGCGGACGACGGCCGCGGCGGCGGGGGATGCACGAATCCTGGTGGAGGTGACCAGCGGGAGCGTGCCCGCGGGGGTGGCGCGGTCGGAGGCGACCCGCGTCTACGAGTAGAGCCGCGCCCCGGCGCGGGGCCTCGGCGTCGGGTTGGGGCACGGGGGCGTCTCGGCGGCGCTAACCTTTCCCGCTCGCCATGTCGCGAAACCGCGCTGCGGCGCTTCCAAAGCATTGCCGGCATGGTCGGAGGCGTCCGGTGCGGCGCGGTCCGACGCCCGGCGTGATCGCAAGGTGCATATCGAACGCAGCGGCTCGGTAGAACTCCGGGGGGAGGTGGAGGCGGGGGGCCTGTGGGGCGCAGGGGGAAACGGAGCCCGGATCGTGCTCAAATGGCTCATCGGCATCTTCGCCTTCTGCGTGGTCGTCTGCGGCGGCGGGGGAGTCTTTCTGGCGACCTCCGAACAGGGGCGGGCGGTGGTGGCGCGGCTGAGGCCGAAGGAGAAGCTGACGGAAGTGCGGATGGAGCGGGTGGGGCTGGGTGAACTGGTGCGGACGGTGAGCGCGCCGGGGCAGATCGAGCCGCGGACGAACGTGAAGATCAGCGCCCAGGTCTCGGCGCGGATCACGGCCCTGCCGTTCCGCGAGGGGGAGGAGGTGAAGGCGGGGGACGTGGTGGTGCGGCTGGACTCGCGCGACCTCGCCGCGCTGCTGGAATCGGCGCAGGCGAACCTGAAGGCGGAGCAGGCGAGGCTGGAGGGGGCCAGGGCGCGGCTCGTGCAGGCGGAGGCGGACCTGAAGCGTGCGAGAGACCTGTTCGGCTCCAAGGACGTCTCCAGGTCCGCGCTCGACGCCGCGGAGGCGGAGTTCCTCCAGGCGCAGTCGGCGCTGCGGGCGAGCGAGCAGGCGATCGAGATCGCGCGGGCGAACATCATCCGCGCGGAGAAGGACCTGGACAACGCGGTGATCACCTCGCCGATCGACGGGCTCATCACCACGCTGGACGCGGAGGTGGGGGAGACGGTGGTGGTCGGGACGCTGAACAACCCGGGGTCGGTGATCATGGAGATCGCGGACCTGCGGCAGATGGTGCTCAAGGCCCGCGTGGACGAGAGCAACATCGCCCCGGTCAAGAAGGGGCAGCGGGCGAAGGTGTACGTCAACGCCTACCGCGACCGGACGTTCGAGGGGGTGGTGGAGCTGGTGGAACTCAAGCGGAAGCTCGACAAGGACCAGACGGGGTACTTCGAGGTTGAGATCGCGCTGGACCTGCCCGAGGGGGAGCTGCTGCGCTCCGGGCTGACGGCCAACTGCGACATCGAGGTCGAGACGATCCGCGACGTCATCGTGGTGCCGAGCCAGGCGGTGATGGACCGGCGTGTGGACGAGCTGCCGAAGGAGATCGTCGATTCGAGCCCGCACATCGACCGGAACAAGGCGTTCACGCGCGTGGTGTACCGGCTGGCGCCCGAGGGCGACGCGGCCGCGGCGGGCGCGCCGGCGCCGGCCGCGACGATCTCGCCCCCCGCGTCCGGGGCGGGCCGCAAGCAGCCGGTGCGGTATAAGACGGTGGTGACGCCGGTGAGCGTCGGGTCGAGCGACCTGACGCGGACGGTGATCCTGGGGGGGCTGAGCGAGGGGGAGCTGATCGTCACCGGGCCGTACAAGACGGTGATGGAGCTCAAGCACGATCAGACGGTGGTGGAGGAGGGGACGCAGGCGAAGGAGGACGAGAAGGGCACGAAGGAGAAGCAGGAGGGGTGAGCAGGCATCGAGGTGAGCGGGTGAGCCGGGGCTTGCCGCTTGGGAGCGGGCGGCCGATGACGGGGTAGGGGCCGGGGCCGTATGACGATCCGCATCGAAAAGCTCGAGAAGGTCTACAAGGTGGGGGTGGAGCGCGTGCACGCGCTGCGGGGGGTGGACCTGCGCATCGACCGGGGGGAGTTCGTGGCGATCATGGGGGCGTCGGGGTCGGGCAAGTCCACGCTGATGAACATCCTCGGGTGCCTCGACCGGCCGACGCGGGGGATCTACGAGCTCAACGGGCGGCCGACGCACCGGATGGGGACGGCGGCGCTGGCGAAGGTGCGCAACGAGGAGATCGGGTTCGTCTTCCAGAGCTTCGAGCTGCTCAACCGCGCGAGCGCGCTGAAGAACGTGATGCTGCCGCTGATCTACTCGTCGCGCCACTGGTGGGGGGCCAAGGCGCGGGCCAAGCGCGCGCTGGAGCGGGTGGGGCTGGCGGACCGGATGAAGCACCGGCCGAACCAGCTCTCCGGCGGGCAGCGGCAGCGGGTGGCGATCGCGCGGGCGCTGGTGAACGAGCCGTCCATCCTGCTGGCGGATGAGCCGACGGGGAACCTCGACTCGCGCACGAGCGAGGAGATCATCGACCTGTTCAAGGCGCTGCACGCCGAGGGGCAGACGATCGTGATCGTCACGCACGAGGAGGACATCGCCGGGCACGCGCAGCGGATCGTGCGGCTGCGGGACGGCCGGATCGTCTCGGACCACCCGACGCACGAGGACCCGATCCACCTGCAGTACCTGGAGCGGGCGGCCGAGGCCGCGGCGGCGATCGCCGCGCCGGGGGGCGGCGGCGCCAGGCCGGGCACGGGCGACGGCGGCGCCCCGGCGACGGCGGGCGACCCCGGCGGCGCGCGGGCGCGGGGGGCGGCGCGGTGATGCTCGTCCGGCTGATGATCCAGACGGTCTTCCTCGCCCTCTCGCAGATCTGGGCGAACAAGGTGCGGTCGCTGCTGACGACGCTGGGGATCATCATCGGCGTCGCGGCGGTGATCGGGGCGGTCGCCGCGACGACCGGGCTGAAGCGCTATGTCCTGACGCAGTTCGAGACCTTCGGCGCCAAGAAGGTCTTCATGGACGGCCACGTGCCGCAGCGGCTGCGGGGGAGCCTCTCCTGGGCGAGCGTGCAGCTGAAGATCGAGGAGATCCGGGCGATCCAGGAGCACTGCCCGTCGATCGACAAGATCACGCCGATGTTCTGGGGCGCGTACGACGTGGAGAACGGCGACATCCGGGTCCCCGGCGTCCGCACCGTCGGCATCTGGCCCGAGTGGCACGAGATCGAGGACCGCTACGTCACCCAGGGTCGGCTGTTCAACTCCATCGACGAGCAGGAGCGGCTGAACGTCTGCCTCATCAACGACAAGGCGATCGAGGAACTGGGCCTGGACCGCGAGCCGGTGGGGGACTTCATCCTCATCGGCGGGCGGCGCTTCCTGATCGTGGGGGTGGTGGAGACCAAGGACCTGGGGGCCCTGTTCGGCGGCGGCGAGGCGCGGAGCGAGATCTTCATCCCCTTCTCGAAGGCGGTGAGCATGCGCCCCGACGGGCAGATCGCCTTCGCCATCGGGCAGCTCACCGACCCGAAACTGGCGCGGGACGCGGTCGCGGAGGTCGCCTTCGTGCTGCGCAAGATGCGCGGGCTCGGGCCGGGCGACGAGGACACCTTCGAGGTCGAGGTGCTCCAGCGGATCATCGACCAGTTCAACTCCCTGGCGGCGGGGATCACCCTCTTCATGGCCGGGATCGTGTCGATCTCGCTGCTGGTGGGCGGGATCGGGATCATGAACATCATGCTGGTGAGCGTGAGCGAGCGGACGCGGGAGATCGGGCTGCGCAAGGCGATGGGGGCCAGGCCGGAGGTGGTGCTGCTGCAGTTCCTGGTGGAGGCGGTGGTGCTGTGCCTGGTGGGCGGGGGCGTGGGGATCGCCCTGGGCCAGGGGATCGCCCTGGGGCTGTCGCAGATGGAGGTGCTGAAGGAGACGGCGGTGCCGGCGTGGGCGGTGCTGCTGTCGGTGGGGTTCAGCGCGGCGACGGGGATCGTCTTCGGCATGTTCCCGGCCATCAAGGCCGCGAGGCTCGACCCGATCGTCGCGCTGCGCCACGAGTAATCCCGTGGGCGACCGACGTCAACACGCGGCCGGCGCCGCACCGGCCCCCGCCCGACGCGAAGCGGACCTGAGATGACCTTCACGATGCCACACGCCCGCCGATCACGAACCCTCCCCGCCGCGGCCGTCGCGGCCGCCGCGCTGCTCGCCGCCGGCTGCGCCAATCCCCTCGCGCCGGACCCCAGCGACCATCCGCGCCTTACCCCGGAGGCGACGCTGCGCGTCATCGAGCGGTTCAACGCCGAGCGGTACGCGACGCCGGTGGAGCCGACGCCCGCGGGGCCGCAGGCCCCGCTGGACCCGCCGCCGCCCCCGCCGGCGCCGCCCAGCCGCTTCGCCACGGCGCAGCGCGTCGCGCTGTCGATCGAGGAGGCCCGCGCGGCCGCGCTGCGGCACAACCTCGACCTCCGGGTCGCGCTGGTCAACCCGCTGATCGCCGCCCAGGACCTGCGCGAGGAGGAGGCCCGCTTCGAGGCCGTCTTCCGGCCGCGGCTGAGCGCCGTCAAGACCGACAACCCCACCCTCAACACCACCGAGAGCAACCAGCAGGAGTTCATCGCCGGGGGCGCGGCGGTGAGCATCCCACTCCGCACCGGCGGCCGGGTGGAGGTGGACTTCCAGCAGAGCCGCAGCGAGACGGACAACCCGTTCGTCACCCTCCCCACGGCGTACGACAACGACCTGGTCTTCTCCATCAGCCACCCGCTGCTCCGCGGCGCGGGGCGGCGCGCCAACACGGCGTTCATCCGCATCGCCGCGATCGAAGAGGACATCGCCGAGGCGCAGACCAAGCTCGAGATCATCCGCCAGCTCGCGGCGGTGGACCGGTCCTACTGGCGGCTCTTCGCCGCCCGCGCGGAGCTGGAGGTGCGGCAGCAGCAGTACGAGCTGGCGGCGGAGCAGCTCGCGCGGGCGCAGCGCCGCTTCGCCGCCGGCGACGTCCCCGAGGTCGAGGTGCTGCGGGCGCAGTCCGGCCTGGCCGAGCGGCTGGAGGCGATCATCATCGCCGAGAACGCGGTTCTTCGGCAGCAGCGCGAACTCAAGCGGATCATCAACATCCCCGAGCTCGACGTCGGCTCCACGGCCATGATCGAGACGTCCACGCCGCCGGACCCGGTGCGCTTCGAGTTCGACCCGGACGCGCTGACCGCCGCGGCCCTGGCCCCCGGCGGGCGGATGGAGATGCTCGAACTGGAACTGCGCCTGGCGCAGGACGCGATCAACATCGACTTCAACCGCAACCAGGCCCTGCCACTGCTGAACCTGGACTACACCTACCGCATCAGCGGCCTGGGCGCGACGCTGCGCGACTCGGTGGACGTGCTGACGCAGAACGACTTCGAGAGCTGGACGCTGGGGCTGGTGGCGGAGATCCCCATCGGCAACGAGGCGGCCAAGGCCCGCGTGCAGCGCGCGATCCTCCAGCGCCTGCAGCGCCTGAGCACCCGCGACGCGCGGGCCCAGGCGATCCGCCAGGAGGTCCTCGACGCGATCGACCAGGTGGAGGCGGCGTGGCAGCGGATCCTCGCGGCCCGCCAGGCCGTCATCGCCGCGACGCGGACGCTCCAGGCGGAGCAGCGGCAGAACGATGTCGGTCTGCGCACGAGCACCGACGTCCTCGACGCGGCCGCCAGGCTCGCCGAGGCGCAGTCCGCGGAGATCCGCGGGCTCGCCGACTACCAGATCGCCCTGGTGGACCTGGCCTTCGCGACCGGAACGCTGCTGGGGGCGGCGCGGGTGGACTGGGCGCCGGCGGTTGATGAGGACGCAGGCGCGGGGTACTAGCCCGGGCCTCGAAAAGTCGTGCCGCGGGCGTGAGGCGGTCGATCCCATGGGGTCGCCCCGCACTTGTTCTCCGCGAGACCGCCACGATGACCGCCATCGCCACGTCCCCAGCGGGTTCAGGCCCCGCTGCTGCCCCCGCACCGACGCACGCCGCACCCGCCCCCTGGGCCGTTGACGCCTCCGTCTGGAGGGACCACCCGCTCGGCCGCGGCGAGTTTGTCGCGGCCGTCTTCTCCGGCTCCGCCGCGGCCATCGGCGAGGCGGCCGGCCAGGACACCTGGGCCACGCCGCTGAAGTTCGCCCTGCCCGATCCGCGCCTGAGCGAGTCCGACGACTTCGCCTCCACCCTTGGCGCCGTCCTGCCGCGGTGGCCGCACGGCGAGCCGGCGCCCGCCGACGGGGTCTGCTTCGTTTTCTCAGACGACCGGCACCCGCTGCTCGCATCGCTCGCCGCCCGCGGCGGGCGCGAGCATGAGCACTTCGTCGTTCTCACCCGCCCGCCCTCGCGCCCCGCGCCCGAGGCCCGCTTCGACGACGCCATCCGCGGGCTGCTGTCGCGAACCGGCGATGGGCCGATCGTCGTCCTCGGTTACGGCGACCAGGGGGCGCGGCTCTGCCGCAGGCTCCGCGCCGTCGCCCCCGCGGCCGCGCACCGCGCGATCGTCGTCGATGCCAGCCCGCAGCGGCGCCGCCTCGCCCAGGAGGCCGGCTTCGCCACCGCCGACCAGTCGAGCCCGCCGGACTCCGCCGCGGGGGTGATCTACACGCCGCTGGAGCGGTTCGACGGCCTTTTCTCCATCCTTGAGACGCTCGAGCAGCGAGGCGCGGCCGTGCTGCGCGACCCACATTCGGGCCGGCCGTACTTCGTGCAGCGCGGGTCGTGCCTCCTCAACCCCGCCGCGGCCAGGGCGCTGGAGGTCGCCGATGGCCGCCTGCGGGCGCGGACCCACGGGCTGGCCATCGAGGCGGCGGTCGTCCGCGACGACCTGCGGCTTCTGGGCGGGCGCGAGGTGCGCCACCTGCACGGCATGGAACGCATCGCCCTCCGCGAGCCGACCGACGGGGCGGACCTCGGCCGTCCCAGCCCGGCGGATCGCCTCTCGCCGGCGACGTTCGTTCGGTCCGAGCGGGCGTACATCGGCCTTTTCGGCGCGGACTCGATCTCCGCCGCGGCGACCGCGCCGCTGGGGTGCCTGGCCGGGCGGGAGTTCTGCTCCCAGTTCTGGCCGCGGGCGGTGGATCGCATCTTCCCGTCATCGAACTGGCGGACCCTGGGGCGGACGGCCTTCGAGCGGCGGCTGTCGCGGTACGCCTCCAGCCGGACGGTGGGGACGTCGCTGCAGAGCTGGGCGCAGCAGGTGCTCATCGGAGTGGCGGCCGCGCACGGAGCGGGGGCGGGGGACGGCGCGATCGTCGAGATCGGGTGCGCCACGGGCGGGACCACGGCGCTCATGGGGTGCGCGACGGCCGCCGCCCGCGCCGACGGCCGGCTGGCGCAGATCTACACCATCGACCCCGATCCCGCGATGGCCCCGATCAACCGCTTCGTCGCCGAGCAGGAGGGGTACGCCGATCGGCTCCACCAGGTCGTGGCCACCAGCGACGAGGCGAACGGCACGCTGGCGCACCTCCGCGGCCGCTGCGGCGTCGTCCTCATCGACGGCGACCACTCGGAGGCGGGCGTGGCGCGCGACTTCGAGAACTACGCGGAGTTGACGGCGCCGGGGGGCATCCTGCTGTTCCACGATGTGTCGGCACGGGACCTGGGCGTGCTCAACGTCGTCGCCGCGCGCGTCATCCCGGACCCGCGGTTCAGGCTCGTGTGCCTGGTGGACACGATGGCGGTGTTCGAGCGCGTCGGCTAGCGGCGCGCCGGTCCGTCTCACACCGGCGGCGGGTTGCGCTCGGCGAAGCCGCGCTGATGCCAGTACGGGTACGCGGGCGTCGTCGCGCTCGCCGCGTCGAGGCGGGCGACCTGCTCCGGGGTGAGGTTCCACCCGACCGCGCCGAGGTTCTGACGAAGCTGCTCCTCGTTGCGGGCGCCGATGATGACCGTCGCGACGGTGGGGCGCTGGAGGAGCCAGTTGATGGCGATCTGCGGGATGGTCTTCCCCGTCTCGCGGGCGACCTCGTCGAGGGCATCGACGACGCGGAAGAGGTACTCGTCGTCGATCGGCGGGCCGGCGTCGGTGACGGTCTTGGAGTGCAGCCGGCTGGTCTGCGGCAGCGGCTGACCGCGCCGGATCTTCCCCGTCAGCCGTCCCCACCCCAGCGGGCTCCAGGCGGCGCACGCGACGCCCTGGTCGATCCCCAGCGGCATCAGCTCCCATTCGTAGTCGCGCCCGATGAGGGAGTAGTACGCCTGGTGGACGACGTAGCGGGCCCACCCGTGCCGGTCGGAGACCGCGAGCGACTTCATCAGGTGCCACCCGGAGAAGTTCGAGCAGCCGATGTAGCGGATCTTGCCGGCGCGGACGAGGTCGTCGAGCGTCGAGAGGGCCTCTTCGACCGGCGTCATCGCGTCGAAGCCGTGGAGCTGGTAGACGTCGATGTAATCGGTTCCGAGGCGCCGGAGGCTCCCCTCCACCGCGCGGATGAGGAACTGGCGCGAGGAGCCGACGTCGTTCGGCCCCGGGCCGACACGGAAGGTCCCCTTGGTGGAGATGAGCACGCGGTCGCGCCGGCCCTTGATGGCCTGTCCGAGGATCTCCTCGGCGGCGCCCTGGGAGTAGGTGTTCGCGGAGTCGAACATCGTCACGCCGGCGTCGAGGCAGATGTCCACCAGCCTCGTCGCCTCGGCGACGTCCGTCGAGCCCCAGGCCTGGAAGAAGTCCCCGCGCCCGCCGAAGGTGCCGGTGCCGAAGCAGAGGGCGGGGACCATCAGACCGGACGAACCGAGCCGCCTGTACTCCATGCACTGTTCTCCTCTGCGGCCGGCGTGTGCGACGGCGCCCGGCCTTCATGAGAAGCGGTGGGGAGGGGATTCGAACCCCTGGTACCCTTGCGGGTACACCGGTTTTCAAGACCGGCGCCTTCAACCGCTCGGCCACCCCACCGGCGTGGGAGTGTAGGGGGCGCACGCGCGGGGAGCCCGTGGATGCCGCTCGCGCGGCCGGCGCCGCGCCGGCGGCCTCCGGGGTCTCGCCCGCGGGCGGCGGGATTGATCCTCGTCCCGTCAGGCGAGTCCGCCTTCGAAGGCGACTGGTGCGAAAGGGGAGGCATGACCACGTTCCTGCTCATCCGCCACGGCGCGCACCTGCTCGGGGGCGACACGATCGCGGGCCGCATGCCGGGGGTGCACCTCGGCCCCCTCGGGCGGGAGCAGGCGCAGCGGCTCGCCGATCGTGTGGGGAACCTGCCGATCCGCGCGGTGTACAGCAGCCCCATCGACCGCTGCCGCGAGACGGCCGCGCCGCTGGCGGACCGTCTCGGCGTGCCGGTCGCGGTGTCGGGGGCGCTCAGCGAGATCGACGTCGGCGAGTGGACGGGCCGGAAACTGGACGACCTTCGGCCGTTGCCGGAGTGGAGGCGTTGGAACGAGTTCCGCAGCGGGACGCGGGCGCCGGGTGGGGAGTCGATGCTCGAAGTGCAGGCGCGGATCGTCGGCGAGATGCAGCGGCTGTCGGCGCTCCACGGCGAGCAAGGGTGCGTCGCGCTCTTCAGCCACGGCGACGTGATCAAGGCCGCGGCGGGGTACTACCTGGGCGTGCCGCTGGACCTCGTCCGGCGGATCGAGATCAGCCTGGTCTCCGTGAGCGTGATCCGCGTGGACGAGTTCGGGCCATGGGTGCTGGGGATCAACAACACCGGCGAGGTGCTGATCGGCTGAGCGCGGGACGCCCGCCGAGTCGTTCGGAGAGGGCCGAGCGGTACGCCGCCGGCGCGGCGACGAGTGCGGCGCGGGCCGCATTGATGCGGGCGATCAGGTCCAGCAGCATCTCGCGCTGCGTGCAGGACTCCCGCGCATCTCCGTAGACGATCATCACGTATCACCGCCGCCGGGCCGCGGCCTCAGCGCTCGATGCGGCACGCCCCTCCCTCGCACGCCCCTCCCTCGCACGCCGCTCCCTCTTTCCCCGCCGCGGCCCCCGGCCACCACCGGCTGATCCGGTACCGGTTCCGCGCGACCCATCGGTAGGCCGCGTCGCACAGCGGCCTCACGACCGGGAGGTAGTACACGTGCGCGAGCAGGCCGAGCAACCGCCGCGTCGCCAGGGCCCGCACGACCGCCTCGAACCCCTGGTACACCCGCACCCGTCCCCCCGGCTGCGTCGCCGGGGCGATCAGTTGCACCGCCGCCATCGCCTGCGCCATGTTCACCGCGCCGCCGAAGCGGTCGAGCGCGCCGGGGGCGTGGGCGTCGAGCAGGACAACGGCCCCCGGCCGGGCCAGCCTGACCAGCCGGCGCGACTGGGCGACGCAGAACCCGCACCGGCCGTCGTAGATGAGCACCATCGGCCCGCCATGCCCGTCGAAGGGGACGGAGTCCGAAGGCTCGCTCACCGCGGCGGTCGGCATGCCCGAACCCTACGCCCGTATACTCGCGCACACCGGATCCAACCCCGGCCCGCCTTTTCCCATTCACAGGACCGCATCCCCCAGCATCCCCTCCGCCGCTATGCAGAACCTCGAATCCATGACGTTCGGCGAACTTCTCTCCCAGGTCGCGGCCAAGACGCCCGCCCCCGGCGGCGGGGCGGTGGCCGGGGCGGCCGGTGCGCTCGGGGCGGCGCTGGGGAGCATGGTCGTGGGGTACTCCGTGGGCCGGAAGTCGCTCGAGCGCCACCAGGCCGCCCTCGAAGCGGCCGCGGCGACGCTGGAGCGCGCCCGCCGCGTGCTGATCGAACTCGCCGAGGAGGACGCCGCGGCGTACGACCAGTACTCCCGGCTCGCCAAACTCCCCGAGGACGATCCCAGGCGCATCGCGGAACTGCCGGGGGTCGCCGCCCTCTGCCTCCAGGCGCCCCAGGCCGCCGCGGCCACGGCGTGCGACGTCCTGCGCCTCCTGGAGGACCTGACCGGGATCACCAACCGCCACCTGCGGTCGGACCTGGCGATCGCGGCCATCCTCGCCGAGGCCGCGGCCAGGGCGGCGTGGTGGAACGTGCTGGTCAATCTCGCCAACCTCCCCGACGGGCGCGAGCGGGACCGCATCGCCGCGGAGGTGCAGGGGATGCTCGAGGAGGCCGGTCAGCGGCGGCAGCGGATCGAGCAGGCCTGCGCCCAGGGGTAGCGGGTCGCCCCTCCCCGCCGCGGCCCTACACTCCGCCGTGCGTCTGCTGGAAACCGAGCACAACCCGCGGATTGCGCTCACCCTGGACATGCTGCGGGAGGTCTCGCGACAGACCGACCCCAACGCGGCCTCCGCCGCCTTCGGCGCGGGCTACTGGCGCCTGTTCCCGCTGGATCACTACCTGTCAGCCTCCGTCCGGGGCCTCGCGCCCGGCCGGTACAAGGTGACGCGCTCCGTGCCGCTGGCGAGCCTGCGGACGCGCCAGATCGACCAGAACCCCTGGCGCGACTGGGCGATCAACCCCGAGCGGAGCGGCGGGTTCATCGGCGAGGTGATCGCCCGCGGCACGCCCCAGCTCCTGCACGACCTCGACCTCCGCGGCGACCCGGTCATGGGCGACGACCTCGCCGGGATGGGCTCCTGCATCGCCGTCCCGCTCTTCGACGCCGGCGAAGCCCTCAACTGGTCGTTCACCTTCCGGCGCGACCCCGCGGGCTACACCGAGAACGACCTCGAGCAGGCCCTGCTCATCTCCAACCTCTTCGGCGCCACCACGCGGAACCTCGTCTCGCTGGAGGAGATCCGCAAACTCAACGCGCGGCTGACGGCCCAGTTCGAGGAGGTCGCGCGGGTGCAGCAGTCGCTGCTCCCCAAGCGTCACCCCGCGGTGCCGGGCCTGAAGATCGCCACCAGTTACCTCCCATCCGACATCGCCGGCGGGGATTACTACGACTTCTTCCCGATCCCGGATGGGCGCCTGGGGATCCTCATCGCCGACGCCAGCGGCCACGGCGTCGGCGCGGCGACGGTGATGGCGATGCTGCACGCCATCCTGCATTCCTACCCGGGCCTGGATCAGGGGCCGGGCCGCGTGCTGGAGTACGCCAACGGCCGGCTGCTCGACGCGGGGATGGAGGGGGCGTTCGTGACGGCGCTGTTCGCGATCTACGACCCCCGCACCCGCCTGCTCACCTACGCCCGCGCCGGACACCCGCTGGCGAGGCTCAAGAGCGGCCGAACCGGGCACGTCTCCCCGCTCGACGGCGCCGCGGCCCTGCCGCTGGGGCTGGCCCCGTTCGCGCTCGACGAGGAGGCCTCCGTCACGCTCGGGCTCGGCGACACCGTCGTCCTCTACACCGACGGCATCACCGAAGCCTTCGGCGGGCCGGACGGGCGCACCATGTTCGGCGTCAACGGGCTCGACGACGCCCTGGAGGTCTGCACCGGCGACCCGGACTGCGTCATCAACACCGTGCACACCGCGCTGCACGAGCACACCGGGAGCCTGACGCGGACCGACGACCAGACGTTGGTGGCCTTCCAGGTCGTGGACGCGGCGTGACCGCACGGCGCGGGCCGCAAGGGGCCGTCGCCCACGTCGCTCACGGCGCCCGATCCGCGGCGAGTTTGAACCTCTACACTCCGGGCATGCCTTCAACGTCCAACGAGTGGTTCACCCAACCGACGGAGCACGGCGACGGAACAGGGCTGCGGTTCTCCTGCACGCTCTGCGGCAACTGCTGCTCCGGGCCGGAGGGGTACGTGCTGGTCTCGGACGATGAGGCCGCGGCCCTCGCGAGGCGTTTCGGCATGCCGGTGGACGACTTCCTGGCCCGCTACACGCACATGACCAGCGAGGGGCGGTCGCTCACCGAGAAGATCGTCGAACTCCCCGGCCGCGGCAAGGTGCACGACTGCATCTTCCTCGACCGCGAGACCGTTCCCGGCAAGGCCGTCTGCGGCGTCTACGAGGACCGGCCGGCGCAGTGCCGCACCTGGCCCTTCTGGCCCAGCGTCGTCCGGTCCCGCCAGACGTGGCAGTGGGCCAAGCGCATCTGCCCGGGGATCGACAAGGGGCAGTTCTACACCGTCCAGCAGGTGCGGATCATCCGCGACTCCTTCAACATCTGATCACGAGGTGATGCCCGGGCGATGAGCGAGCGCGTCCCCCACTGGCTGGCCGCGGCGGCAAGGCCGGAGGTGGCCGCGGCCCTGGACGACCTCTACGCCGACGTCGCCCGCGAGATCGCCGCGCGCGGCCCGGTCTGCTGGGCCTCGGGGCGGTGCTGCAACTTCGAACGGGCCGGCCACCGGCTCTACGCCACGGGGCTGGAGACGGCCTGCACCATCGCCCGGCTCGGCACGCTCGCGCCGCCGCCCGGCGGAACGTCGCTGCCCGTGCTCTCTTCCCCGCCGACGCCGCGACCGCTGACGCGCGCATCCCTCGACGAGGCGCTCGACCGGGGCGGGTGCCCGCTGCAGGCGGGGAACCTCTGCTCCGCTCACGGGATCAGGCCGCTGGGCTGCCGCGTGTACTTCTGCGACCGCTCCGCGCAGTCGTGGCAGAACGACCTTTACGAGCGGGCGATGTCGCGCCTCCGCGCGATCCACGACGAGCACGCGATCGAGTACCTCTACGCGGAGTGGCGGAGCCTGCTGGGGATGTTCCTGGAGGCGGCGCAGGACGGGCGATGACGGTCACTCGCCCCGGTACTTCCGCACCGCGATCGTGTCGTTCTGCCCCCCGAAGCCGAAGCTGTTGCTCAGGCACACGTCCACCCCGCCGACGGGGTTCAGGTCCCGCGCGGCGTTGGGGACGTAGTCCAGGTCGCAGTTGGGGTCGGGGTGGTGCAGGTTCATCGTCGGCGGCACCCATCCCGTGCGGATCGCCATGACGCAGGTCATCAGTTCCACCGCCCCCGCGGCCTGGATCAGGTGCCCCATCATGCTCTTGACCGAGCTGAAGGGGACCTGCCCCGCCAGCGGCCCGAAGACGGACTTCACCGCCGCCGTCTCGATCTTGTCGTTCTCCTCCGTGCCGGTGCCGTGCGCGGAGATGTAGTGGACCGCGGGCCGCCCGTCCGGCCCCGGCTCGCGCGGGTTGATCCCCGCCTGCCGGCAGGCCTGGAGCATCGCCGCCGCGGCGCCCTTCCCCTCGGGCTGGATGTCGGTGATGCGGAAGGCGTCCGCGGTGGAGCCGAAGCCGACGACCTCCGCCAGCGGCGTCGCGCCGCGCGCCAGCGCGTGCTCGAGCTTCTCCAGCACCAGCATCCCCGCCCCCTCGCCCATGACGAACCCGTCGCGGGTCTGGTCGAAGGGCCGCGCCGCGGTCCGCGGCTCGTCGGTGCGCCGGCTCATCGCCGTCAGGCGGATGAAGCCGGTCATCCCCAGCGGGTGGATCATCGAGTGCGACCCGCCCGCGAGCATGACGTCCGCGTCCCCGTGGCGGATGATCTCGAACGCCTCGCCCACCGCCTGCGTGCTCGCGGCGCACGCGGTCATGCAGTTGCTCGCCGGCCCGTGGCAGCCGAAGGCCGTCGCCACGTGGGCCAGGGTCATGTTGGGCTCCTGCTCCACCTCGCGGACGGCGTTCATCTTCGCGTACGCCGCCTCGGCCCACCGGCGGCCGTCCACGGCCCGCTTCTCCGCATCCCAGCCGGCGATGTTCGTCGCGGTGTAGTTGTCGAAGTCGAGCGTCCCCTCCCCCGAGCCGAGGTACACCCCCAGCCGCCGGCGCGACAGGCCGCTGTAGCCCGCGAGCCCCGACGCCCGCCACGCCTGGGCCGCCGCGGCGAGGGCGAACCGCGTGCTCAGCCCCGCCGTCGCGTGCGCCGCCAGCCCGCCGCGGAGGTCCTCGTCGCCGGCGTAGTCCTCCAGGCGGAAGCCGCGCACCTCCGCGGCGAAGTTGGTCAGGAAGGTCGAGGCGTCGAAGTGCGTCACCGGGCCGATGGCCGAATCCCCGGCGAGGAGGCGCTTCCACACCGCCTCCACATCCCCGCCGAGGGGGGTGACCCAGCCCATGCCCGTGATGACGACTCGCGTGCTGCTCATTGGCCCTTGTGCTGAAAGAGGAGTCTCACCACGGAGTCACGGAGGAGGCACGGAGAAGAGGCAGGGGTGGGTTGAAGAGGGCGGCGGCAGGGGACCTGGGGGCGTTCGGCCGTCGGGGATGGACGAACGGCTTGCCTGTCTCGAATCCCTGTCCTGCTTCCGCTCCGTGATCGCTTTGCGCCCTCCGTGACTCCGTGGTGAAGGAACGGACTACCGGTTGCCGACGGCGTCGGGGTCGTACGTCTCCCCCTCGCCGCCCTCATCATCGTCGTCGTACTCGCCCTCCTCGTCGTCCTCGTACTCCTCTTCCTCTTCGCCCTCCTGCTCGGCGCGCAGGGCGTTGAGCTTGTCGGGGTTGAGGACGCGGACGAGGCCGTCCTTGAGGCGGCGCTCGGCGAAGTTGATGATCAGGCCCAGTTCCAGGTCGGCCGCGCGGAGCAGCGCCCGCAGGGCCGCCCGCTCGGTCCCGCCGATCTCGATGCGCTCGGCCATCAGTTCGACGATGAAGCGGTCGTCGATCAGCAGGTCGGCCGTCCGCCGGCCCGCCTCCTTGCCCTTGTACAGCACGGGGACGGCGTGGTCGGCCTTGTACCGGACGCCCGCGGCGTCGAGTTCGACCTTCAGCGCGTTGGTGTAGACGGACTTGTCAAAGCCCGGCCCCAGCGTGCGGTGCACCTCGATGGCGCAGCCGATGACCTTGCGGCTGACCTCCGTCAGCGCCGGGTCCAGCTCCTCCAGCGGCACGCCCTCGCCGCGCCTGCCCTCGCGGTCGCGGCCGCGCCCGCCGCCGTAGCCGCGGTTGCCGCCGCGTCCGCCGCCGTAGCCGCCGCCTCCGTACCCGCCGCCACCGCCGTTGTACCTGCGCTCGTTCACGTTCGTTCTCCGGACTTGATCGATCCCTTAGATGATGAAGCTCTCCCGGCCGCGGTGACGCGCCGGCTCAGTGGACGCTCTTGAGGATGACCGCCGCGTTCTGGCCGCCCAGCGCGGGTGTGCAGACAAGGATGTGCTCAAGTTTTGCCGGCGTCGAGGGGGCGGCGCCGATCAGCATCCCCGCCGGCGGCCCGCCGTCGCCGTAGATCCGGGCCGGGAGCCGCTGCTCCCGCAGGCACATCGCGGCGACCGCGGCCTGGATGCCCCCCGCCCCCGCCATGGTGTTGCCGATGTTCCCCGTCAGCGTGACGATCGGGATCCGCGCCAGCCGGTCGCCGAAGACGCGCCGCAGCGCCCCCGCCTCCGCCCGATCCGCCTCGCCGATCCCCGCCGCGAGCGGGACGATCGCGTCCACCTGCTCGGGCGCGACCCCCGCGTCCTCGAGCGCGGCCTCGATCGCGTACAGGCACCCCTCGTCCGCCTCCCCCTCGACGTACCCGAGGTCGGAGTGGGCCGCGCCGAATCCGGCCAGTTCCGCGTACGGCGTCGCGCCGCGGGCCCTGGCCGACTCGTGCTCCTCCAGGATCAGGATGCCCCCGCCCTCGCCCAGGATCGTGCCGGTCGGCTCCGCCGCGTAGGGGCGGACGATCCTCGACCCGTCGGTCTCGCTCCCCGACCTCGCCAGCCGCCCCGCCAGGTCGATGCGGAGCAGGCCCATCGGGTTGATCTTCGACTCCGCCCCCCCGCTGAAGCAGGCGTCGGCCGCCCCGCGCTCGATCACCCGCATCGACTCGCCGATGGAGAGCAGCCCGCTCGCCTCGGCGCAGGTGATCGTGTTGCTCGGCCCTTCGGCCCCGTGGATGATCGTCACGTGGCAGGCGAGCATGTTGGGGAGGTACTTCAGCAGCCACAGCGGCGTGAGGTTCTCCATGCCGCCGCCTCCCCCGCCGTGCGGCCCGCCCCAGGCTCTCAGGTCCACCCCGCCGTCCTCACGCTTCGCCGTGACCAGCGCCGCGGTCAGTTCGTCCACCTCCGCCGCGATCAGCCCCGCCCCGATCTGGCACCCCATCCGGTCCGGCGGATAGGTCATCGGCGTGGCGTCCCCGTCGGCCAGCACGCCGCGGGTGACCAGCCCGGCGTCCTCGACCGCGAGCTTCGCCGCGGCGACGGCGATCTCGGTGTCCCGCGCCATGACCTTCACGGCCTTGCGGTACCCCTTGGGCACGTAGTCCTTCGCCGAGAAATCACGGATCTCCCCCCCGAGCGAGCACCCGAACCCCGAGGCGTCGAAGCGCGTGATCGGCGCAAGGCACGACCGCCCCTCCAGCAGGCCCTGCCAGAGCGCAGCGATACCAACACCCAACCCGGTGACGGCACCGACTCCGGTGACTACGACGCGTCGCGCCATAACGCGGAGTGTACGGCCCCTGGAAGAACTCGGCGAGGCGACCCCCGGCGACCTACGCGGCCTGGGCCGTCGGCTCCACGCCGTGCTGCGCGAGCAACTCGGCCAGCAGCCGCTCCTCCGCCGCCGTGACCCCCTGGAACGCCGCCCCGACCACTCGCCTCCGGGCGCCCCATCCCCCCTCCGTCCGGACCCAGACGCAGGTCGCCTCCACCTCCAGCCGCACGGGGCCGGCGACGAAGCGGATCCGCCGGGTCTGCCCGGCCTCCCACGCCAGCGGCGTCCGCAGGCGGACCCCCTTGATCGAGAAGTCGATGATCTCGGCTCCCACCCAGAGCCACCCGCCGACCGCCCCCACCCGGCATCGGATCCCCCGGACGGCCCGGCGGGGGGCTCGCCGCTGATCCGGGCCCGTTCCGCCCCCTCGGCCTGGGCTGGTGCGTGGCGTATCCATCGACGGTCGAATCGGCCATCGCGGCCCTCGCCGCGCGTCGAATGCAGGCGCTCGACCCGCCTCGCAGGGGCGTCAGCCCGCCCAGACGGCGCTGTTTCTCCGAAAATCTGCACCGGCATAGCAGGCGCGCTCAACCCATGCCGCGGCGTCGTTCCACCCGGCGCACGTCGCCGGCCGATAAGTGGTGCATGGCCTCCTCCCGCCGCATGCCGCTCATCACCCTCGACCCCGGGTGGCTCTTCGTCCTCGCCGGGGTCACGGTGCTCGCGGCGACGGTGCTGATCCCCGCCATCGACGACCTGGAAGAGGCCCGCTGGCAGCGCGACCGGGCCCTGGCGATCGAGCGCCACCGGATCGAACGCATCGAGCGGCACGCCGCGTACCTCGAGGCCGTCCAGCGGGCCGACCCGGCGGTGGTCATCGCCCTCGCGGCGGACCAACTCAACCGCATCCCCGCCGGCTGGCGCCCGCTGGTCCCGGTGGACCAGCCGGCGCACCGGAGCGCATCGGTCTTCCCCGCCCTCGAGCCCCCGCCGCTGCACATCCCGCAGCGGGTGAAGGTGGATTCGCGCCTGGCCCGGTGGGCCACCGGGGAGACCTCGCGCCTTGCGCTGATGGTGGGGGGCGCGATGTGCATCCTCATCGGCGTGCTCCCTCCCTCGCGCCGGTGATCCGGCCGCCCCCCTGCCCTCTGCTTCTCGCCCCGGTTACGCTTCTGGAGCGTGACCACCGACCCGCAGCAGAACGTCGCTCAGGGGCGCCCCGCGCCGCGGGCCCTGTTCCGCCGCCGCCACCGCCTCTCGCACAACCGGGAGTTCCAGGCCGTCTACAGCGCGAAGGTCCGCAAGGCCCGCGGCCCGATCGCGGTCTTCGGCCTCCCCAACGGCCTCGGGCACTCGCGTCTCGGCCTCTCCGTCGGGAGGGCCGTCGGCGGCGCGGTCGTCCGCAACCGGATCAAACGGCTTCTGCGCGAGGCCTTCCGGCTTGAGCAGGCAGCAGCGGCGGGGGAGCAGGGGGGCGAGGGGCAGGATGCCGGCGGGGGCGGCCTCCCCGCGGGGTACGACCTGGTCGTCACCGTCCGCCCGCACCCGCCGCAGCGGCTGGCGACGTACCGCAAGACGCTGGTGGAGTTGGCGCGCGAGGTCGATCGCGAGTGGGCGCGGCGCCGGCGGCGGGCGCAGGAGCGGGGCGATGGCGAGTGAGGGGGAACGTTGGCCGCGGCGAGTCAGCACGCTCCCGATGGTGCTGGCGATCCGCATGTACCAGGTCACCCTTGGGCCGATCATGGGCGGCCATTGCCGCTTCACGCCGACGTGCAGCCACTACGCGCTGGAGGCGTACCGCGTTTACGGACCGTTGCGGGGGACGTGGCTGACCCTCCGTCGGCTGCTGCGCTGCCATCCCTTCGGGGGCGGTGGGTACGACCCCGTCCCGCTGCCGCCGCAGTCCGGTCGCGCCGATGGCGGCGGCGGCGCGGAGTGAGCCCGGATTCACGAAACGACTTGGTGTGCGGCGAAAGTGAGTATAAACTAAGTTCGTCACACGGCGGAACGGGGGCGGTGCGCGACGACCGGGAGCCGTGGACGGAACTTGGGCGGGAGATGAGACGATGAGCCGGCTTCCCGCGGCCAAACGGCGCGAACAACTCCTGGAAACCGCGGCCCAGCTCTTCGCCCAGCACGGCTACGCCAAGGCGACGACCTCGGAGATCGCCCGCGCCGCCGGCGTCACCGAGCCGATCATCTACCGTCACTTTGAGACCAAGCAGGACCTGTTCATCGCGCTGATCGACCGCACCAGCGAGGAGACGATCAGCCTCTGGGAGGAGGAACTCCGCAGCGCCCCCGACCCCGCCGAACGCCTCAAGCGGCTCATCCGCGCCAACCCCATGGTCGGCGGCAAGGGCAAGGGCGTCTACCGCGTCATCATCCAGGCCATGACCGAGGTGCACGAGCCCAAGATCCTCGAGGCCCTGCACCGCCACATCACCAAACTGCACGCCTTCCTCGTCGAGGAAGTGACCAAGGCCCAGGAGACGGGGCGCGTCAGCAAGCGCTTCAGCCCCGAGGTCACCGCCTGGGCCCTGATCCACATGGGCCTGGGCTACGGCGTCATCGCGCCCCTGGGCATCCCCGGCCACGGCGCGGACCGCCACGGCGTCCACGTCAGCGACCTCATCGGCGAACTCATGCTCGGCGATCGGTATCGGAAGCCGGTGGAGTAAGAGTTCTTACCACGGAGGTCACGGAGATCACGGAGCGAGCACGGAGAAGAGCAAGAAAGGGTTTCAGAACAAGAACGCTGTGCGCCCATCCGCGACGATCCAACCCCCTACGCGCTCTCCCGCTCCCTCTTCAAACCCATTGCAGCCCCGTCAAAGCATGCAACGAGCGCGTCAGGATCTTCCCAACCGCTCCGTGCCCCCCCGTGCTCCCCGTGGTGAAACGATGAAACGTGGTAAAAAGAGGCTCCGTCGCGCGCCTCGATCGGCTCACGCCCGCGAGACCTCGACCTTCCCCCCCGCGATGTCCTTGATCGCGTAGCCCATCTTCAGCAGCTCGTCGCGGATCGCGTCCGAGCGGGCGAAGTCCTTCGCCTTGCGGGCCGCGGCGCGCTCCTCCAGTTTGGCGACCACGACCGGGTCCGGGGTCAGCCCGCCGACGAAGACGCCGATCTCCGTCGTGGCCGTCCGCAGCCGCGGCCGGTCGAGCACCGCCAGGACCTGGTCGAACTGCCGCATCAGATCCGCGTCCGCCGGGCTGGGGTTCGGGACCGCGCCGATGAACTTGTTGACCTCCGCGATCGCCGCGGCGACGTTGAGGTCGTCGTTCATCGCCTCCGTGAAGGCCGCGCGGGCGTCGTCCCGGGCCGCCTGCGACTCCGCCGGGTCGCCCGTCGCGTTCTCGGTGAAGCGGCGCCACCGCTCGACCATCCGCGCCGAGTCGGTCAGCCCCTGCATCGTGAAGTTGGCGTTGGAGCGGTAGTGCGTGCGGATCAACTCCAGCCGCAGCGCGGCCGGCTCCACGCCTCTGGCGAACAGGTCGCGGGCGGTGTAGAAGTTGCCCTTGCTCTTGGACATCTTCGCCCCCTCGACGAACAGGTGCCTCGCGTGGAACCAGCAGCGCGCGAAGAACTCGCGCCCCGTCGCGCAGCACGACTGGGCGATCTCGCACTCGTGGTGCGGGAAGATGTTGTCCTCCCCACCCGAGTGCAGGTCGATCTCGTCCCCCAGCCGCTCCCGGGCCATGACGGAGCACTCGATGTGCCACCCCGGGTACCCCTCCCCCCACGGGCTGGGCCACTTCATCACGTGCGCCGGGTCGGCCTTCCAGAGCATGAAGTCCGCCGGGTGCTTCTTCTCCGACTGGGCCGCGTCGCTGACCCGCCCGCCGGCGCCGGCGCGGACGGTGTCCGGCGTGTTGCCGCTGAGCCGGCCGTACCGCGGGAACGCCTGGACGTCGAAGTAGACCGTCTGCCGCCCCGGCTGCCCCACGGCGTAGGCGCACCCGCGGGCGATGAGCTGCTCGATCATGGCGATCATCGCCCCGATCCGCTGCGTCGGCCGCGGCATCAGGGTCGGGTCCTTCTCCGCCTCCACGGCCACCTTCAGCCCCAGCGCCCGCGCGTCCTCCAGGAACCGCCGCGCGTAGAACTCGGCGATCGCGTACGGGTCCGACGGGTCGATCTTCGCCTCCGGCGGCAGTTTGCCCGACTTCTTCGCCTCCAGCAGCCGCCTCGCGGCCTGCTGCATCTTGTCCTCCCCGGCGCCGGACGGGTCCTCGTCGTCGGTCATGTGCCCGACGTCCGTGATGTTCATCACGTGCGTCACCCGCCGCGGCCCGGGCAGGGGCGAGCCGTCCGACCCCGTCAGTTCGCACAGCGGGCTCTCGATCCACCGCCGCAGCACGTCCGCGGCCAGGAACGACCGGAAGTTCCCGATGTGCGCATCGTCGTACACCGTCGGCCCGCAGGAGTAGAACGTGACGTTCCCGGGGTTGATCGGGACAAGCGGCTCGATGCGTCGGGTCAGCGTGTTGTGCAGGCGCAGGGGCATGGTGGGGGATGGTATGGGAACACGGCTTGCGCGGGGGAGCACGCCGTTCCCGTTCCCCCGGTCTTGCGCTTGGCCCGCCGGGAGCGGTAGACTTGGCATTCACAGCCGGAGCAGGGCGGGCGGGGTAAGGAGTCGTCGATGTTTGAGTCGCTGAAGGTCGGTGGTCGCGCAAAGCCTGAGGTCCTGGTCGTCGGCCGTTTCGCGAAACAGGACTTGGACAAGGCCGCCCTGGCGTTGGACGCCGACGGGTCGATCGCCGCCGCGGCGAAGCGGCCGGAGGGAAGTGGGGAGGCGGGCAAGATCGCCGAGGCCTTCCCCTCCGGCGGGGGAAAGAACGGCTTCGGCCGCGTCCTCCTCGTCGGCCTGGGGGATAAGGACAAGTTCACCCCGGGTGACCTGCGGGGTCTGGCCGGGACGGTCGGCCGTCGGCTCGCGGCCCTGAAGACGGAGGCGGTCCGCGTCGAGCTCGCGGGGGCCGTCGCCGCGGCGGGGAAGGACGTCGAGGACTCCGGCCGCTGCTTCGGCGAGGGCCTCGGCCTGATCGGGTGGGTCTGCGACCAGTTCAAGGGCAAGGGGACCGACCGGCCCACGCGGACGCGGCTGACGGTCGTCAGCGAGAGCCGCGAGTTCGAGCAGGGGCTCTCCCGCGGCGTGGCCCTCGCCGCCTCGCAGAACTTCGCGCGCACGCTCAGCGAGACGCCCCCCAACATCGCCACACCCGAGTGGATGGCCCAGCAGGCCCAGCGGCTCGCGCGCGAGACGGGGATGACCTGCAAGGTGCTCAAGGGCCCCGCCCTCGACGCCGAGCGGATGACCGGGCTGATGAACGTCGGCAAGGCCTCGGAGAACGGCCCCTGCCTGATCCGCCTGGAGTACCGCCCGAAGGCGGGGCGGGCCGCGAAGGGGCGCGGCTCCCAGGGCAAGGCCGCCCGGCCCATCGTGCTCGTCGGCAAGACCATGACCTACGACACCGGCGGCCTGAGCCTGAAGATCAACAACGGCATGGTCGGCATGAAGCGCGACAAGGACGGCGGATGCGCGGTCCTCGGCGCGATGCACGCCATCGCCACCATCATCCGGCCGAACGTCCCGGTGGTCGCCCTGCTGGCCGCGGCGGAGAACTCCATCAGCGACGAGGCCTACCGCCCCGACGACATCCTCCGCTTCCGCAACGGCGTCACCGTCGAGGTGACCAACACCGACGCCGAGGGGAGGCTGGTCCTCGCCGACGCCCTCTGCTGGGCCTGCGAGAAGGAGAACCCCGCCTGCATCATCGACCTGGCGACGCTCACCGGCGGCGTGGTCACCGCCCTGGGGAGCACCTTCGCCGGCCTCTGGTGCGAGGACGACGCCCTCCGCGCCCGGCTGGAGGCGGCGATGCACGCCAGCGGCGAGCGGTGGTGGCGCCTGCCGATGGACAAGGAATACCGCGACATGATGAAGTCCCCCGTCGCGGACATCGTCAACTCCAACCCCAACCGCAAGGCCCACCCGATCCAGGGCGCGGCCTTCCTGAGCTACTTCGTGGACGAGAAGATCCCCTGGGCCCACGTAGACATCGCCGGCGTGCACGCGACCGACAGCGACAGCGGCTGCTTCGTCAAAGGCCCGACCGGCTGGGGTGTCCGGCTGCTGGCGGAGTTCGTGGCCCGGGAGTGATCTCCGCCGCCCGTCAGGCACAGCGGGCCTCTCGTAGCCGGGAGGGAGCGGGGGGGCGTGGGAGGTCGAGATGCACGACGGCGAGCCGCTGCACGTGGTGCTGGTGTCCTACGAGTTCCCGCCTCAGTTCGGCGGCGGGATCGGGACGTGCACGCGCATCCTCGCCCGCGCCCTGGCCCGCCGCGACCACAGCGTCACCGTCCTCACCGTCGGCGCCGAGGCCGACGCAACCGAGCCCTTCCCCGGCGGGGGGAGCCTCCGCGTCGTTCGTCTCGGGGAGGCGCCCGCCGCCCCGGGGACGCTGCGGAGTTGGTGGGCCTGGTCGGCGCTCGCGGCCGATTGGCTCGTGCGCGAGGCCCCCGGCGCCGACATCATCGAGTTCCCCGACTACCGCGCCGAGGCGCTCGCCTACCTGGTGCAGCGCGAGGCGCGCGGCGTCGGCGAGGGAGGAGCGGGGGAGGGAGAGCGTGCGGGCGCCTGCATCATCCGGCTGCACACGCCCCTGGCCGTGCTGAACCGGTACAACGCCTCGCGCCGGCGCGACCGCGCCCTGGAGGCCATGGAGATCGAGGCGCTGCTCCTGGCCGATGGCGTCGTCTCCTCCTCCCATGCCCTGACGCGCGAGGTGCGCAGCCTGGTCCCGGAACTCGGCGAGGTCGAGTTCTCCCGGTACGGGCTGGAGAATGAAGCGGACGACGGGGGCGGCTCCCTTAACGCCGATCCCGCTCCCCCGGTCGGCGCGAGCGACGTGGTCTACGTCGGCCGGCTCGAGGAGCGGAAAGGGGTCGAGGTGCTGGCCCGGGCCGCGGGCGCGGTGCTCCGCGCATGCCCCAGGACGACGCTCCACATGGTCGGCGGGGACACCGAGTGGGGCCCCGGCGAGCCGTCGTCGCGCGCGAGGATCGAGGCGCTCCTCGCGCCCCTGGGCGAGTCGGAGCGGGCGCGGATCGTGTTCCATGGCGCGCTCGAGCCGCGCCGAGTCCGGGAGGTCGTCCGCGCCGCACGCATCTGCGTCTTCCCGTCCCTCTTCGAGGCAGGGCCTTACACATGCCTGGAGGCGATGGCGCTCGCCAGGCCCGTCATCGGCACGGCCTGCAGCGGGATGGCCGAGATGATCGAGGACGGCGCCGGCGGCGTGCTCGTTCCGCCGGGCGACGCCGACGCGCTCGCCGCGGCCATGATCGCCCTGCTCGGACGGGGCGACGACGATCTGGCGGCGATGGGCGAGCGGGCTCGGCGGCGCGTCCGCGAGCGGTACAGCGCCGACGCCGCCGCGGCCGAGGCCGAATCGGTCTACCGCCGCATCATCCAGCGCCGCCGGGTCCAAAGGATCCCGCGCCGCGAGCCGGGCGCCCTCGGCGCCGTCCTCGGCGACCTGCGGGCGATGGAGAGCGAGCACGCCGCCCGCCTCGCCGCCCTGGACGCCGTCGCGAAAGAGCGCGACGAGGCGATGCGCGAGGCGACCCGCCTCGCCGCGGCATGGGAGCAGCTCCGCGCCCGCGTCGTCGAACTCGAGGAGGTCCGCGACCGCCTCTGGAACGAGGCCCGGCAGTTCTGCGCCGAGGCGCAGCGCCTCGCCGCCGAGTGGGAGATCGCCACCGCCCGCGTGCGCGAACTCTCCGGCGAGGCCCGGCGCGCCGAGGCCGACCTCGTCGCCGCCCAGAGCGAGCGGGCGATGCTCCGCGACCGCCTCTGCCGCCTGGAGCGCGCCGTCGCCGCCACCCAGGAGCGGCCGGTCTTCAAGATCCTCGTCAAGGCCGGGCTCCTGCGGCGCATCGGAGCGGAGGCCGTCCGCCATGACTGATCCTCTGCGCGTCGTCTTCGTCTCTTTCGAGTACCCGCCCTGCTTCGGCGGCGGCATCGGCACCTACGTCGCCGTCATGTCGCGGATCCTCGCCCGCCGCGGCAGCCGGGTGACGATCATCACCGTCACCGACGAATCGCTCCCGAGGCTCGAGGTCGGCGACGCCGGCGAGGAGATCGTCCGCCTCCCGACGCACCGCGGCCTCCCTCCCCGCGCCGAGCCGATGCCCGCGCTGGAGCACTGGCAGGCCCGCACGGAGAACGTCGCGGCGTACCTCGGGAAGCTCTGCCGCGCCGAGCGGATCGACGTGATCGAGTTCCCCGACTACCGCGCCGAGGGGCTCGCCTTCCTCGCCGGGCTTCGTTCCATGGACCCGGCGCAGCGCCCCCGCTGCGTCGTCCGCCTGCACACGCCGCTGCTGGTGCTCAACCGCTACAACCGCGCCAGGGCGCGCTTCGCCGTGCTCGAGCAGCTCGAGGCCGAGGCCCTCCGCCTGGCCGACGCCCGCGTCTCCCCCTCCGCGGCGCTGGCCAGGGAGATCCACGCCGCGGCCCCGGACGTCGGCCCCATCGACCTGCTCCCCTACCCGGCGGACCCGGCGGTGCTCGACCTCGCCCGCGCGGGGGAGGACGCCGGCGCGCCGGCCCGATCCGACGACATCCTCTACGTCGGCCGTCTGGAAGAGCGCAAGGGCGTCGAGACGCTCATCGCCGCCGCCCCCCGCCTGCTCGCCGCCTGCCCGGGGGCGAGGCTGCGGCTCGTGGGCGCCGACACCGAGTACGGCGCGGGCCAGCCGTCGGTGCGGGCGCGGCTGGAGCGGATGGTCGCCGCGATGGACCCGCACATCGCGGGCCGCATCATCTTCGAGGACGCCCTGCCGCGCGAGGCGCTCCTCGGCCGCTACCGCGCCGCCCGCGTCTGCGTCTTCCCTTCGCTGTTCGAGAACTTCCCCAACGTCTGCCTGGAGGCGATGGCCCTCGGCTGCGTCGTCGTCGGGTCGGACAACAGCGGCATGGCGGAGATGATCGAGGACGGCGTCAGCGGCGTGATCGCCCGCGCCGGCGACGCGGCCGACCTGGCCGAGAAGACCGCCGCGGCCTGGAGCATGAGCGAGCCCGCCCGCCGGGCCATGGGCGAGGCCGCCCGCCGCCGCATCGCCGACGCCTACGACCCGGACCGCATCGCCGCCCAGTGGGAGCGCGTCTGCGCCGGGCGGTCCGATCCGGCGCCCCCGCGGGCCGCCCCCCCGTCGCCCACGGTCGTCGGCCGGCGCAGCGACACGCCCCGCGTCGCCGTGGTCATCCCGTGCTTCAACCACGGCGCGTTCGTCGGCGAGGCCGTCGCCAGCGCGCGGGCCCAGACGTGGCCCGGCGTCGAGGTCGTCGTCGTCGATGACGGTTCGACCGACCCGGCCACGGCCGACGCGCTCGCGGAACTCGCCAGGGGCGGCGTCCGCGTCATCCGGCGCGACAACGGCGGCCTCGCCGCGGCGAGGAACACCGGCGTCCGCGCCACCGACGCCGAGTTCTTCGTTCCCCTCGACGCCGACGACCTCATCGAACCGACCTTCATCGAGCGGCTCATCGCCCCGCTGCTGGAAGACCCGACCCTCGGGTACGTCTACTCCCACACCGCGTACTTCGGCGCTTCCGGCGGCGTGTGGGCCTGCCCGGAGTACAACGGCCACAACCTGCTCGTGGCGAACCAGAGCGTCGCCACCGCCGTCGTCCGCCGCCGCGCCTTCGACCTCGCCGGCGGCTACGCCGAGGACATGCGCGGCGGCTTCGAGGACTGGGATTTCTGGGTGGCCCTCCTCGCCGTCGGCTACCGCGGCCGCTGCGTCCCGGAGCCGCTCTTCCGGTACCGCCAGCACGCCGGCGGCTCCATGCTCACCCAGACCCAGCGCCGCCGCCCCGAACTCATCCGCCGCATGATCGAGCACCACCGCTGGCTCTACGCCCTGAACCTCGAGCCCGCGCTGTGCGAGAAGGACACCATGTTCTTCCGCGCCCACATGGAGGCCTGGGAGACGCGCCAGGAACTGTCGCGCCTCCGCGGCGGCGCGGAGGTCTCGCCCGAAATCGTCGTCAAGGCGCGGGAGGAACTCGAGTCGATCCTCGGCTCCAAGGCCTGGCGCGCGGTCGCCCTCGCCAAGGCCAACCCGCTCTACCGCGCCCTGGCGCGGCTCCGCTGGGGACCGGGGTGGGAGCAGGGCCTGGCCCTGCCGCCCGACCCGTGCCTCGGCCTCGAGCGCATCAAGACAACCCGGAGCTACCGCGTCATCCGCGCCGTCAAGAGCACCGGCGTCTACCGCATGTACGCCTCCAGCCTCCGCGGCAAGCGGCCGACCTGAGCAGCCTCAGCCCTGTGCGGCGTCCCTCCCCGGTGCGCGACCGTCGATCGCCCGCCGCGCCAGCGCCTTGGCGATCGAGTGCACCCCCGTGCCGCGGATGGCGCTGTTCAGCCGGTCGGCCATCCGGTAGCGGATGTTCTCCTCCAGCACCCGCCGCGTGTGCACCGCGCAGTCGTGCGCGGCGACCTGGTCGCGCAGCGCGGCGAGGGCCTGCTCCGCCGCGGCCAGGTCCGCCAGCGCGCGGCTCAGCCGGTCGCCGGTCAGCAGCGTCTGGTTGGTCGCCGCCTCGAGCCTTGCCTCCAGACGGGCTCGCTCCGCGGATTCGCGGGCGAGCGCCGCGGCCAGTTCCTCCGCCCTCGTCTCGAGTTCCGCGGCCCGCGCCCGGGCCGCGGCCTGCTCGGAGTCGAGTTGCGCGGCCAGCGCCTGCGCCCGCTCCTGCGCCGCCTTCAGGTCCGCGGCGGCCGTCTTGAGCATCGCCTCCAGATCGCCCGCGTGCCGCCACGCCTGGGCAGCCCCCGCCTCCGCCTCCGCGGTGCGGCGGGCCGACTCCTCCCTGGCCGCGAGAGCCTCCCGCGCCGCCGCGCTCGCGCTCGCGGCTTCTTCCTGCGCGATCCTCAGCGCGGCCTTGGCTGCGGCCGCCTCCGCGAACTGCAGGCGCAGCGTCCGGTTCGACAGGAGCGGGCCGCCGGCGTGGCGGTCGATCAGGTAACTCTTCTGGTGGTCGTGCCGGGCGAGGCTGCCGCCGTGATACATCGAATCCGGGCGGACGCGGTAGTAGAACAGGAACTCGGGGATGATCCCTCCCCGGACCCCGCGGTGCGCGAGGCGGCACCACAGGTCCCAGTCCTGGTACCCGGGGAGCGTCTCGTCGTACCCGCCGACCTCGAGCACGGCGCGGCGGTCGAAGATCGAGCCGGCGATGCCCCCGATGTTGAAGCACAGCAGCAGGTCGCGGTCGAACCCCGCCATCCCCAGCGGGATCCACCCCGCCGTGATGACCGCTGGGTCGGTCTCGAAGCAGCGGACCAGGGCGCACGCGTAGCCCAGCGACGGGTTGGCCCGCAGCACGGCCAGGGCCCGCTCGAAGTACTCGGGCGCGATGAGGTCGTCCGCGTCGATGGAGGCGACCCAGCGCCCCGTGGCCGCGGCGATCCCGGCGTTCCGCGCCGACCCGAGCCCGCCGTTGGGCTTGCGGATCACGCGCCGCCCCTCGGCCCGCAGGCGGTCGAGCAGCGCGATCGTCTCCGGGTCCGTCGAGCCGTCGTCCACGATGATAAGTTCAAACCCGCGATACGTCTGAGCGTCGATCGACGCCAGCGTCTCCGGCAGGTACCGGCCCAGGTTGTAGACCGGGACGATGACTGACAGTTCCGGCGCTCCGTCGGACGCGACCGCCGGCGCCGCGGCCGCCGTCCTCCCGGCGGCGTCCGCGACGGCCGCTAGCAGCCGGCCGGCGAACGCGGCGGGGGCGAAGGCGGAGAGGTCGCGCTCGCCGCGGCCGTCGGCGAGCGCCGCGCCGATGGCCCGGGCCAGGGCCTCGTCGTCCCCCGGGGGGACGTACCGGACCCCGGGCGCCTCAGGGAGCAGTTCCCGCAGCGGCGACTCCGCGAGGACGACGGGCACGCCGCGGGCCGCCGCATCAAGGATGAGGTAGGTCGGCTCGTGGTCCACGCCCGGGAGGCAGACCACCGCCGCCGCATCCAGGTCGTCGGCGCCCAACGGACGCTTGCCGCGTTCGAAGCAAACGCGCTCCTCCGGGAGCGCGCCGTGGCGCGACCGGATCGCCTCCAGCATGGAGCGGCCCACCGGCGCCGTGTTCGTGTCCTCGCCCGTGAGGCGGAACCTCGCCTCCGGCTCAACCGTAAGCAGCCGCCTCGCCGCCTCCACGAACAGGCGAGGCCCGCGGCGCTCTTCGAGTGCGAACGGGAACAGGACCGTCGGAGGAGTGGCGGGCGCGGGCCGCCGCGGCAGCGGGGCCGGGCTCAGCGGCGGTGGAACCACGGCCCGGGCCGGCGTCGGCCAAGCCGGGTCGGTCTCGACACGCTGGGCGACCAGGTCCAGCAGAGCCTGGGTGGGGGAGGTGATCAGGTCCGCCTCGCGCATCGAGGCGGTCTCCATGTGGTCGGTGAACGCGGCCTCGCCGTCGAACAGCGTCTCGCCGTTCTCGCGCCGGCGATCCGCCGCGGGCGTGCACAGGCGGACCGCCATCACCGCGCCGGCGAACTGCCCGAGCATGCGCTTGCCGCGGAACGCGAAGTACCCCTCTCCGTCGGCCAGCGGCAGTTCGATCAGGTCGAACCGGTGCTCCTCGTGCAGGTGCAGCAGCGCCGTGTACACGGCCATCGCGTGCCGCAGTTTCGGCGTCGGGTACGCCTGGGGGATCGCGGCCGGGCCGGAGTCGATGTCCACCGTGTGCACGCGGACGCCCGCCGGGGCCGTCGGCGCCGCCCCGCCCTCACCGGTCGGGGCCGTGAGCAGGTGCACCTCGTGCCCCGCCGCGGCCAGCGCGGCCGAGGCCTCCCAGACATACCGGCCGTGGCCGTCGCCGTGCGGCAAAGGCGTGGGGCGCGAGACGAGGCAGACACGCACTGGTGGGCACCTCTGCAAACAGGCGAACGCCGTAACCAGACAGTATCCACATCCGGGGATGGTCGGATCCGTCCGTCAGCGGTCCGACCCTCCCGGCCGTCAGCTCCGGATCCCCGCCCGCCCGGCCACCCGCACCGTCAGGGCCTTGATCGGCTTCTGGAGCCCCATCCCCTTCAGCGCGTTGTTCACCCGGTCCGCGAGCCGGTAACGAACGTTCTCATTGAGCACCTGCCGGACCGCGGCCGTCACATGCACCGTCGGATCCCCGAGGGCTCGGATCTGCTCCTGCGCCCCCCGGAGCTGCCCGTCGAGGTACGCCACGTGGTGGCGGAGGTTGGTCGCCTCGCCAAGTTGCAGCCGCATCGCCACATCGGGGTTCAGGGCGATCCGCGCGTGCGCCTTCATGATCCGCGCCTTGAGCGCCCCTTCGTTGGGCACCACCGCCGTCTGGAAGACCCCGTCCTGCCGGACGCGGTAGGTCAGCAGGAACTCGGGCATCACGCTCGCCCGGTACCCGGCCCCGGCCAACCGGCACCACAGGTCCCAGTCCTCCACCCCCTTCACCGACGGATCCTCGTTGTACCCGCCGACCTCCAGCACCTTCTCGCGGTTCAGCAGGCACTGCGCCGTGGACCCGACGTTGATGAACGGCAGCAGGTCGCGATCCAGCCCCAGCGGGATCCACACCCCGAGGGGAGTGGAGAGGTCCTCGCTGTGCATGATGATCGGCGAGCAGACCACCGCCAGGTCCGGGTCGCGCTCCACCGCCCCCAGCGCCTTCTCCAGGTACGTCGGGTGGATCAGGTCGTCGCTGTCGAGCGCGAGCACCCACTCGCTCGTCGCCGCGCGCAGCCCCACGTTCCGCGCCGAGGCCGGGCCCCCGTTGGGCTTGCGGATGATGTTCAGGCCCTGCGCCTTGAGCGAGTCGATCAGTTGCAGGCTGTGGGCGTCGGTCGAGCCGTCGTCCACGATGATCACGTCGAAGTTCTGGTACGTCTGCCGGCGCAGCGAATCGAGCGTCTGCGGCAGGTACTTCCCGCTGTTGTAGAACGGGATCACCACGCACACCCGCGGGGACGAACGGGCCGTGCGGACGATCGTCGGCGGCAGCGTCGCGATCGCCGTCCCTCCCACCCCCGTCCCCGGCCGGTGCACGCCGTTGCCGTTGACGCTCGCGCCCGCCGCCGCCTTGAGCGAGCCGTTGGTCGCCGGCGGGGCGGCGGCTGCCTCCGCCGTCTCCGGCAGCGGGGCCGCGATCCGCACCGCCTCGCGGCAGCGCGCCGCCACCCCCTCACGCGCCGCCGCCAGCGACCGCACCAGCGTCTCCGCCACCGCCGCCGGGTCGCAGTACGCCGCGATCCGGCGCGGCGCCTCCGCCGACAGCGCCCGGCGCAGATCGGCGTCGCTCAGCGCCAGATGCAGCACCCGCTCCAGGTCCCGGTCGTCGCCCGACTCGAACAGCAGGCCATTGACCCCGTCCTGGATGATCTCGCCGATCCCGCCCGAGTTCGATCCCACCACCACCGCCCCCAGCGACATCGCCTCCACGCACGCCATGGAGAAACTCTCCATCAGCGAGGGGAAGCAGCAGACCGTCGCCCCACGGATCGCCCGGGCCAGTTCGTGCCGCGGCCGGTTGTCCTCGAAACTGAACCGGTCCTCGAAGATCCCCGCCGCCATCTTCTTCAGGTGCGGCTTCAGCGGGTCTCCGAACGGGCCCGTCAGCGTGTCCCCCCCGATGAACCGGACCTTGATGTTCATCCCCTGGGCCATCAGCCGCTTGGCCGCGCGCACCAGCAGGTGGCACCCCTTGATGTGCTGCGTCCGCCCGAAGAAGAGGATCGTCGCCGCCCCCTCGCCCGCCGCCGCCTCCGCCGTCCCCCCGCCCAGCTCCTCCTGCACCCGCCCGATGTCGAACGGGTTGGGGATCACGAACCGCGGCTGACGCGACGGGTCCGGCATCGCCCCCGCCAGGTACCCCATCGTCACGTCCAGCATCGCACGGCTCGGCGACGTGATCACGTCCGCCTCCACCGTCGCCGCCCGCTCCATGTGCCCCAGCAGGCCGATCTCCGCCGTGATCCCCGCCTGCATGTCGTAGTCGCGGCAGATGTAGTCCGGCATGTGCAGCCGCACGCCCAGGATGGCGTCGTCGAACATCCCCAGCGACCGCTTCGCCCGCAGCGAGAAGTACCCCTCCGCGTTGTAGTCCGGGAACTCGATGTAATCGAAGCGGTACTTCGCGTGCAGGTGCTTCAGCGCGTGGTACACCCCCATCGAGTGCCGCATCAGCGGCATGTGGTACCCCTCGAGGCTCAGCGGGCTCTGCGACAGGTCCACCTCATGGAAGCGGACCTCGCGCAGGCTCGGCGGGATGCTCTCCTGCAGCCCCGGCCTCGCGCTGGTCAGGATGTGCGCCTCGTGTCCGGCCTTCACGAGCGCTCGCGCCATCTGCGAGACGTAGGTGGCGATCCCCCCCCCGTGCAGGAAAGGCGCTACCTCTTGCGAAACCAGGCACACGCGCATCATCGACCTCGTTGGAACCGGCGCCGAGTGGGCGCAGCCCGGCCAGAAGATGAATCCATCTTAGGCCCCGGTTCCACCCGGGTCGGCCCTCGCCGCCCCACCGGCTCCCCGCGCCGGTTGCTCGCGCCCCCGAAAAAGCCCTAGCATCGGGCCTCGCCGCGGGCGGCGTGACGGCGCCCGCCCCCCCTCCACGGGCCCCACTCAGGCGACTCGATTCCGATGCACACCACCGCTGCGCCATCGAACGCCGGGCCCCGCGCGCTCCTGCCCTGGCTCTTCCCCATCGCCCTCTGGGCCCTCGCCACCCTCGCCTTCGGCGGCGACCTCGGCCGCTACTTCGACGACTACGCCACCACCATGCGGGACCCCGTCACCGGCGAGGTCAACCTCCGCGCCCCCTTCGAGCAGTTCCCCTTCTTCTGGCGGCCCCTCCACTGGCTCTACGTCTTCCACAGCCTCACCTGGTTCCACGACCGCCTCTGGATCCCCCACGTCCTCACCGCCGTCTCCCACGGCGTCGCCTCCATCCTCCTCTACACCCTCCTCCGCCGCCTCCTCCGCTCCCCCCAGGCCGCCGCGGGCCCCGCCCTCCTCTTCGCCGTCTACCCCATGAACTACGAGGTGACCATCTGGATCGCCTCCACCACCAACTCGATGGCGACCAGCGTCTGGTTCCTGCTCGCCCACCTCTACATCTCCTCCCTCCGCGGCCGCGCGGGCCTCTGGGCGCCCCTCGCCATGGTCCCCCTCGCCTTCGCCATCCCCTGCCTCAACGAGCAGGCCTCCGCCGGCATCCTCGCCCTTCCCGTCCTGGGCCTCTTCCTCCCCGGTCGCGCGACGCCCCTGCCCCGCCGCCTCCTCCTCGCCGCCTGGCCCGTCGCGGCCGCCAGCCTCATGGTCCTCCTCTACATCATCCTCCTCCGCGCCACCGCGCCCCCCGGCTGGCGCGGCGCGGCCGGGAGTTACCTCGCCCTGGGCGACGTCGTGCCCAGGCTCAGGTGGGTCGCCCACGAACTCGGCGTCGTCCACTACCAGTGGCGCCTGATGGGCTCGTTCCGCCACGGCTGGCCCGCCGGCCTTGAGGCCCTCCCCGTCCTCTCCTGGATCTTCTGGACCGCCATCCTCGCCGTCACCTTCCTCCCATGGCTCTCCCGCTGGTGCCGCACGCCCCTGCGCCCCCCATCATCGGGCGACGACGATGCGGACGCCGACCTTGCGGACGATGATGCCCCGAACTTTCCCCCCTCCCCTCTGGTCGTCTTCGCCTTCGGCCTGGCCTTCTTCGTCGCCGCCTGGCTCCCGCTGGTGGTCATCATCGGGCAGATCGCCGAGTCCCGGATGGGGTACTTCCCCGCCGTGGGCGCCGCGGTCGCTCTGGGCGCGCTGATCGACGTCGCCGCGGCCGGCGCGGTCCGCGCCCGCCTCGAAGCCCTCTTCAAGCCCCTCCTCGCCGTCGCCGTCGCCCTCGCGGCATGGGTCGGCGCCGTCTGCCTGGTCGGCCACCACCGCGCCTTCCAGGACCAGGCCAAGGCCGACCTCGCCCAGGCCGCCCGCCTCCGCGACCTCGTCCCCGACCCGCCACCCGGCGCCGTCTTCGTCCCCCTCCACGTCGCGGCCCCCCAGACCGGCGCCGCCGCCCGCCTCCGCCCCGTCATCGTCGGCTGGCTCTGGGTTCGTCACGGCGCGACCCCGTTGATCAGGGAGACCTACCGCCGCGCCGACCTCCGCACCACCATCTTCAACCCCTGGTTCCCCTTCCCCATCAAGGACGCCGACGCCGAGGGCTTTACCTACACCGCCGAGGGCGACGGGGAGCGCTTCGCCTGGGACGCGGCGATCCCCTTCATCATCGACGACCAGGAGCGCGTCCACCTCGTCCGTGAGGTCGTCATCGAGGGCCCGGACGGCGCGGCCACCGTCGTCCACCCGCCCCTGGTCGCCCGCGCCGTCGAGGCCGGCGCCCCCGCCCCCGACGCCGTCTCCTGGACGCTCCAGACCCAGCCGCCGTCCTGACCCCCGCGTCCCCCCGCCCCACGCCGCCTCCCCCGTCCCCGCCCCGGCACGCCGGACGCAGCGGACCGGGCGACAAACCGGGGGCCTGCGTACGCCGCTGCCCCCGTGCGAGCCCGCCGGGCGGCCCTCGGCGTGCCGCGGCCGGGCTCCACGACCTAGAGTCGATGCCCCCGGGTACGCCTTTTCCGGGGCCGCAGAAAGGGTCGCCGCAGTGCCGTACACGCTCAAACCGCAGGACACCACCTTCGACGTCGGCGTCGAGTCCACCAAGTACCTCGAGAACCGCTACGACACCGGCGACCGCTGGGTCCTCAACTTCGGCCCCCAGCACCCCGCCACCCACACCACCCTCCGCCTGGTCCTCGAACTCGACGGCGAGCGGATCGCCCGCTGCACCCCCCACATCGGCTACCTCCACTCCGGCTTCGAGAAGCTCGGCGAGCACCTGGATTACAACCAGTACGTCACCATCACCAGCCGGATGGACTACCTCTCCCCCATCCACAACGACATCACCTGGCACTCCGCGGTCGAGAAGCTCTTCGGCATCGAGATCACCCCCCGCTGCAAGGCGCTGCGGACGATCATGAACGAACTCGCCCGCATCCAGAACCACCTCCTGTGCGTCGCCGCCGCCGGCCTGGACCTGGGCGCCTTCACCGCCTTCCTCTACGGCTTCAACCCGCGCGAGAAGATCTACGACATCGTCGAGTTCGCCTCCGGCCAGCGCTTCCACCCCGACTGGACCCGCGTCGGCGGCCTCATGCAGGACCTCCCCGACGAGGCCGTCTTCAAGAAGATGGTCAAGGACTTCATCCATGACGACCTCCCCCGCGCCATCGAGGACATGGAGAAGCTCCTCAACCGCAACCGCATCTTCATCGACCGCACCGTCGGCATCGGCGTCCTGACCGCCGCCGACGCCATCGCCTGGAGCATGTCCGGCCCCATGGCCCGCGCCTCCGGCGTCGCCCGCGACCTCCGCAAGGACATGCCCTACCTCTGCTACGCCGACAACTGGGACGGCCAGGGCGCCCCGGCCGTCAAGTTCAAGGTCCCCGTCGGCAACGACCCCGCCAACGGCAAGGGCGGCGGCGACGCCTACACCCGCTTCCTCGTCCGCATCGAGGAGATGAAGCAGTCGATCGCCATCATCGACCAGCTCATCGACAACATCCCCGGCGGCCCGGTGAACGCCTTCACCGACTCGAAGGTCGTCCGGCCCCCCAAGCCCGACGTCTACGGCTCCATCGAGGGGCTCATCCAGCACTTCGAACTCATCATGACCAACCGCGGCTGGAAGGCCCCCATCGGCGAGGCCTACGGCTGGAACGAGGGCCCCAACGGCGAGCAGGGCTTCTACATCGTCGCCGACGGCGGCCCCCGCCCCTGGCGCGTCCGCACCCGCCCCGCCTGCTTCATCAACTACCAGGTCGTCTCCAAGCTCACCGAGGGCCACATGCTCAGCGACATCGTCGCCATCGTCGGCTCCATCAACGTCGTCGCGGCGGAACTGGACCGGTAGTGCCGGAACCCAAGGCCGCGTGTCTCCCCGAGGCCCACTGCGCTCCACCCGGGTCCCGCCCTCCCCTTCCGAAGCCGCGAAGCGGCGGCAGGTGACAGCCCAGGGCGTCAGCCCTGGGTCAAGCGTGACTTGTCTCCCAGAGCCCCAGCGGGGCAACGCCCCTCCGGCCGCCGGCCCCCGCCCGCCCCCTACTTCTTCTGATACTTCCAGTTCCGAGTCTTCCCCTCCCCGATCCACTCCACCGCCGTCGCGATCCGCTTCTTTCGAGTCTCCTCCCGCTTCGCCTCCGTGATCCACTCGATGTACTCGCGCTTCTGCGACGGCGAGAACGCCTCGAATCTCGCGCTTGCCCCCTTCACCCTCTTCAGCGCCGCCGCGAAGTCCGCCGGCATCGGCAGCGGCGTGCGCCTGGTCGTCGCCCGCGGCACCTTGACGCCCTCGTCGTTGAGCGCCTTGGCCTCCTTGATGAGCGCCAGGATCACCGCATCCGACGGCAGGTCCTTGACGCTCGTGATGTGCGCCGCCGTCGGGTCGCTCCCCTTCACGCCCCAGCTCAGTTTCGCGCGGGCCTTCGCGACCTCCGGATCCTTGTCCTTGAACAGCAACTCGGCCTTCCAGAAGCCGAAGGTGCAGTGCTTCTTGAACGCCGCCATGCCGCAGAACGGCCCCTTGTACTCGAACGCCGGCATCCCCCATTTGATGGTCTCGACGACCTCCGGGCACCCCTTGTGCACCAGCCCTCGCAGTTTCTTCAGAATCGGCCTGGCGAAGTCGTTCGACTGCTCGATGTACGCGTCAACCCGCGGATCCTTCGTCGCCATGGCGGGCATCCTACCACATCGAGAACTTCAGAGCGGCGCCGGGACGGCGTGGTCGATCGACCCGTCCTCGAGCCGCCAGCCTCTCCCCTCTCGGCCCCGCCATGCTCGCGCCGCCGCGGGCTCCCCGGCCATCCCCGCCAGGTCAGCAGTTGACCGTCACCATCCGTAACCCATCCTCGGCCGGGCGATCGGCGCACGGAGCCACCGAGTTCCCCGAGCATCGCGCCGCCGAACCGTGCAAGTCCCCCAGGCGTTCCCGGAGCGTCGCCGCAGCGCGCAGCCGATCCCGCGCGTTCTCTCCCGCCTTACGCTGAGAACGAAGGCCCGCGCCATCGCGGCCGATCCGTCAGCGGCGAGTCACCCACCCCTGGAGACGCGACGATGCCGACCATCACCACACAGGACGGAACACAGATCTACTTCAAAGACTGGGGCCCCAGGGATGCCCAGCCGATCGTCTTCCACCACGGCTGGCCCCTCAGCGCCGACGACTGGGACGCCCAGATGCTCTACTTCCTCCATCGCGGCTTCCGCGTCATCGCGCACGACCGCCGCGGGCACGGCCGTTCCACTCAGGTTGACGGCGGCCACGACATGGACCACTACGCCGCCGACGCCGCGGCCGTCGTCGAAGCCCTCGACCTCCGCAGCGCCGTCCACGTCGGCCATTCCACCGGCGGCGGAGAGGCCGCCCGCTACGTCGCCCGCCACGGCAAGGGGCGCGTCGCCAAACTCGTGCTGATCGGCGCCGTCCCGCCGCTGATGCTCAGGACCGAGGCCAACCCCGGCGGCCTGCCCATCGAGGTCTTCGACGACCTCCGCCGGCGGCTGGCCGCCAGCCGCTCCCAGTTCTACCTCGACCTCGCCGGCGGCCCCTTCTACGGCTACAACCGGCCCGGCGCGGAGCCCTCCCAGGGCGTCATCCAGAACTGGTGGCGCCAGGGCATGATGGGCGGGGCGAAAGCGCACTACGACGGCATCAGGGCCTTCTCCGAGACCGACTTCACCGAGGACCTGAAGGCCATCGACGTCCCGACGCTGGTCATGCACGGCGACGACGACCAGATCGTCCCCATCGCCGCCTCCGCCCTGCTCGCGGCCAAACTCCTCAAACGCGGCGCCCTGAAGGTCTACGAGAAGTTCCCGCACGGCATGTGCACCACGCACGCCGACGTGATCAACGCGGACGTCCTGGCGTTCATCAAGGGCTGAGGCGCGCCGCCCCCCCTCCCCCGCCGCGGCTCCGCCACATGAAGGATGCGCCCCGCAGTCTCCACGAACGACCAACACGTCGTCACGCTCGCCGGTCCGATCGACGCTGTCGCGGCAGGAGCGGAATCGCGAGCAGTTCGTACGCTCGGACCGGCGTGAGCCGGAGCGTCCCCGGATTCAGCGGCCAAGCCGCATGGCCTCATCCATCGCCTCGAAGAGAGCCTGGCGGAACGGCGTGCCCGGAAAGCGACGGAGCAAGTCCGCGGCAACGATCCGAAGCTGGTCCCAGTCGCCGCGGCGCCTCAGGATCTCAATGAGGTCCATGGTCAGCCCTTGGAACATCTCGTCGGCCGTCTCGGTGCGGTGGCGGTCCGCGAGATCTCCCCATGCCTCCGCACGCGAGTTGAACAGGGCCCTCGCTTCAACGATCAGTCGTTCCTGGAGCTGCCACTCTCGGCGGTTGGCCCTGATGGTTGCGAGGTTCGATGCGCAGACCATCAGACCGGGGTCGTCCGCCCACGTCGGGTCGGACCAGAGCGCCTCCAGTTGTCGAACCGTTGCCTCATCCGAGATCGTGCCGAGCGGGCGTCCACCGAGAGCGCGCTCGACTCGCCACAACAGAGCGCGGCCATCCGCCGCCCCGATATCCGGCATATCGGCAAAGAACGCATCGAACCATGCTCGCCCCGCTTCAACCTCGCCGGCGGGGAAGCGCGGTCGCAGCGGCGCGGATCAGTGTGCAGAGAGGACAGCGAAGGGTGCCGTACGCCGGGCAGTGCCCGACCCAATGAGGGCAAGACCGACGTCGAGGCTCAGAACCGGTGAGGGCGCCCCGCCGGACGAAACTGTGGCCGATCGGTTGGTTGAAAGGGCTCCGCCATCCACGATCGGAGCCGTCCGCTGCTGCGAAGCGGCGGCCCGGTCGTGCCTAACATCCGTCGTTGCGCAGTTTCCAGATCGGCGCAACGACCGGTCAATACACGACTTGTATCTGGGGAAACCGTGAAATGACTCGCACAAGGGTGCTGTTTGCTCTGCTCGCCGCCGCGGCCGCCGCCCTCTCCGCCTGCCGCGCCAACTACGCCGTGGACGTGCGCAACCAGACCCCACAACCCTTGTTCGCACAAGTCTTTGAGCGCGACAACTCCGGCGCCCAGACCGTCCTCGCCGGCCGCCGCCTCGGCCCCGGCGACCGCGCCGCCGTTGGGCCCGTCCGCGGCCGCGTCGGGCGCGTCGGCCTCGCCCTCGACACCCCCGGCAATCCGGGCGGCATCGTCATCATCGACCTCGCCGCGGGCACCAGCGTCTTCAACGTCACCCAGGAGGGCGACGGCGCCGCCGGCCCCCTGGTCGTTCGCGAGGTCACCCGGTAGACTGGCTTCCGTTCGGCCCGTTCCCCGCGCGGCAAGGAGGCTCGCGCCACACACGCGGAGTGCGGCGATGCTGGCGACCCTCCCCCTCGCGGCCATCCTCCCCCTTCTCCCCGCCCCCTCGCCCGCGAGCGCCCCGCCCCCAGCGCCGCCCGTTCCCTTCCCCCACCCCCTCATCACCGAGATCCTCTACGCCGTCCCGACCGGCGCCGCCGGCGACGCCAACGGCGATGGCAAGCGCGACGCCGCGGGCGACGAGTTCATCGAACTCGTCAACCCCCACGACCGCCCGATCAACCTCCGCGGCTACCGGATCACCGACCGCAACGAGCCCGATAAGGGCCAGCTCCGTTTCGTCTTTCCCCCCTTGGAACTCCCCCCGGGCGCGGTCGTCGTCGTCTTCAACGGCCACGGCGCCCGCTGGGAGGGCCCCGTCGGCGACTCCCGCCGCGCCCCCGAGGCCGGCAACGAGCGCTTCGCCGGCGCCCGCGTCTTCACCATGAAGGGCGCCTCCTCCCTCACCAGTTGGGCCAACGGCGGCGACTGGGCCCTCCTCTCCGACCCCTCCGGCGCTCCCGTCCACTGCGTCTGGTGGGGAAAGTTCGGGGAAGACCTCCCCGAGGGAGGCCTGGTCGAGCAGGTCCCCTTCTGCAGCCGCGGCAGCGTGACCCTTGACCCCACCGACGGCTCCTGGGTCGTTCACGCCGACATTGACGACGTACCATTCAGCCCCGGTCGCTGGGGACCCTGCCCCTGGATCACCCCGGCGACGGCTACCGTTGCGGCCGGGGATGCCCAGAAGGAGGGGGACCAGCAGGGGGAAGCCGGCGCCGGTGGGGGTGCCTCCCCACCCGCCAAGCCCGCCGCGGCCCCGGAGCCGCCGGCAAGCCCAGAGAAAGAGTGAGCACCAGATGGCGTGGATTACCAAGGATTCGGCGGGGGCCAAGGTCGAGCGGCGCAGCGAGCCCTACCTGACCCCCAAGCTCCGCGACGAGCTCGCCCGCAACGTCCTCCCGCGCTACGAGCGCAAGCAGGCGGCCACCCTCCCCTGCCTCCACGCCATCCAGCACGAGTACGGCTGGGTTCCCCCCCAGGCCATGCTCGAGATCGCCGAGTTCCTCGACCTCAAGCCCTCCCAGGTCATCGACACCGCCAGTTTCTACGAGGAGTACTGGCTGAAGCCCAAGGGCAAGCACCTCGTCGGCGTCTGCCGCTCCATCGCCTGTGAGTTCTGCGGCCAGAAGGAGGTCACCGAGGCCTGCAAGCAGAAACTCGGCATCGAGGTCGGCGAGACCACCGACGACGGCCAGTTCACCCTCATCGAGATGGAGTGCCTCGGCTCCTGCGGCTCCGCCCCCGCCATGCTCGTGGACGACAAGCTCCACGAGTTCGTCAAGCCCGACCAGGTCGCCAAGATCCTCGACGACGCCGCCAGGAACGACCACTCCCACCACTAACCCCACTCACACCCTCCCCCCCTCCCCGTGACACGGGCTTCCAGCCCGTGTTCTCCTTCTCTCCCTTTTCTTCCCCGCCTCCTCCGCCCCCCTCACTCCCTCCGGGCGTCACGGCCGAGCCCCCCGCTCGGCCGTGCTCTCCTTCTCCCCATCCCTCTCCTCTCCAATCTCCGATCTCAAGTTCACCAATCTCCCTCTCTCTCACCTTCTCCATCTCTCAACGTCCCCCTCCCAGAAGGGAGGAGGATTCCTCTTCACCTCCACACCTCTTCACCTCCACATCCTCACACCCCCTCCACTCCCCCTCATGAGCCCCCTTCATCCCCCCCGCGTCGTAGCATCGACTCGACCGGAAGCGGGCGGGGGGCATCGATGATGGGGCGAGGGGACTCCGACACCACCTGCTCATCTCGCCGCACCACCCCGCGCCGCGCGCCCTCCTCCTGGGGGACTTTGCAAGGAGGCCCGCATGCGCCGTACATCCACCCGTCTGACCCTCTTCACCGCCGCCGCCCTCGCATCCCTCTGCGGCTGCACATCCACCACCCAGATCGCCTCGACCCCCGCCCTCACCCCCGTCCGCCCTGCCTCCCCTGCGCTTGCTGACGCCGCGGCCGACGCCGTCTCCCGCGACGTCCTCGGCGTCGCCAACGCCTCCGACGTCGCCATCGACGTCTGGCTCGCCACCGAGGGATCCCCCCTCGACAGCGCGACCCCCCGCTGGTTCGTCGACGGCCCCTGGACCCTCCCCCCCGGCTCCCTCTGGCTCCACGGCCAGCAGGCCCACGAGCAGACCGTCTCCACCGCCGAGTCCGCCTCCCGCGCCCTCCCACCCGCGCTGCGCACCGGCCACGGCCGCGCCTTCGTCTGCGTCGCCTACGCCGATGAGCCCGACGCCCCGCGCTCCTGGGTCGAGATCACCCGCGGCGGCCTCGGCGTCAAACGCACCCCCCTGGGCACCGACCTCACCCTCATCCTCATGCCCCGCGCCCTCGACGAGCCCCTCGAGCTCGTCTCCCCCCTCCCCTCCTACCCCGGCGCGTCCGCCACCTCGGCCGCCGCCACCCTCCCCACCGCCCCGCACCAGCACGCCCAGGTCCACCAGACCATCGCCGACCTGAGCATGCCGCTCCGCAAGCCCGCCATCGTCCTCAACCCGCGCGTCCCCGTCGAGCCGGCTTCGAGCGTGGTCCCGGCGCGGCACACGACCGCGGCGGAGTAGCGCCTCCATCGCGGTTTCCGCGAGAACAGCAACCACTCAACAATGCTTCACTCAGCAAACTTGACACATCCGTGAGTGGATTGCGAGTCCGCGCCGCCCCGGCTTGACAAGCCCCCCCCCCCTGCGGTTAGGCTGGCTTGAGTGGCGGCGCCGTGCCGCTCGCTCGCCCGGAACCCCTCTGCGTTCCGGGCGAAGAGTACTTGCTCCATTTTTCTGGAGGTCCCTCATGATGCGTGGCGTCCTCGACATCTCCCTGCGCCGGCGGGCCTGCTTGGCGGCCCTCGCGGGCTCGGCCGCGGCAGTCCTGGCCGGCGTGCCGGCGGCCATCGCCCAGCAAGACGTGAAGCAAGACTGGTCCGATATTACGCAGCACGCGTCGCCCACCAGCCTCGCCGGCGAGAACCCCCGCGCCGTCGCCGCGGACCTCGACGGCAACGTCTACGTCACCGGCCGCCTCGCCAACGGCAACAACTGGCACATGGCCGTGTGGAAGTACGACAGCGCCGGGACGCCCCAGCCCGGCTTCCCCGTCGTCTGGCCCCCGCTGGGCGAGCCCCGCGGGACCGACTTCGGCGGCGTCGCGGTCGCCGTGAGGGTCTGGGGGATCAGCGGTCAGGGCACCGTCGTGTCGATCCCCCCGGAGATCTACGTCGTGGGCTACGGCCGGACGGACGGCCCGACGGGGCTGAACTTCATCGCCATGAAGCTCGACGCGGCGGGAAACGTGCTCTGGCAGCCTCCCCTCCTTGCCGATCCCCAGGATCGGGCGGTGTATCGCTACTATGAGGGGCTCGACGACATCCCGGTCGCCGCTGCGGTGAACGTCGAGGGCCACCTCTACGTCACCGGCACGGTGGAGACGAACTGCTGCGGCACGGACATCGCCACGGTGAAGTTCGACGGCGACACCGGCGTGCTCGCTAGCTTCGGCCGGTTCATGTCCGGCGCGGGCCAGGGCGACGACGCTCCCCGCGACATCGCCCTGCGATCCAGCGGCGAGCCGACGTGGTCCGGCGAGCAGCCGCCGCTCCCCACCCCCTCGGGCGCGGAGGTCTTTGTGGTCGGCTCCGTGCTCAACGATGCGAGCCGCGGCGAGGACTACATCACGCTTGCGTTCAACAAGAACATCTCGAATCCCTTCAATCTGGCTGAGCAGCACCTGTGGCACCGCTACTACTACCACCCGCAGAACCCGGCCGATCCGCTTTCCCCGCCGTCGGTCCCGGGCGGGCGCGACGTCGCCACCTCCGTCGCGGCGACCACAACCGATGGCTACAACGATCGCGTGTGGGTCACCGGGTTCTCGGACGGGGTTGGCACCGGGGCCGATTACGCGACCCTCTGCTACGACATGTACACCGGGGCTGATGCGTGGCCCAACGGTCCGACCGGGGGCGTGCGGTACAACAATTCCTCCGCCAATGGACCCGACATGGCGGTCAAGATCGTCGCTGGGGCGGAGATCGGTTTCGGCGACAAGCATGTGTACGTGACCGGCAAGTCGCTCAACGCAGACGGGAATTACGACATCTCCACCATCGCCTACACCTCGGGATTGGCTGGTCCGGGTGGAATTCCGGCATGGTCGCCTCCGATTGCTGATGCTGATAACGCAGTTCGCTTTAACGGCACTGCAGGTGGCGACGATCAGCCCATGGACATGACGCTTGCGGGTACTGGCGGCCTTGTGGTCACCGGCTCTTCAGACAACGGCTTCGGCACCGACATGCGGACGATCAAGTACGTCCGAGGGAATGGGGACACCCCCTGGCTCTCGACGAGCATCGGCTTCCCTCAGGTCCCCGACGGCCAGAGCTACGCCCCGATGGGCATGGCGACCGCCCCCAACCCCAACGACCCAGAGTTACCGTTCATCATCGTGGTCGGCCGGGCCCCGGGGGTTCTGGTGACCGACCCGCTGCGCCTTGGGACGGTCCAGTACGAGCAGTGCGCGGGCAACTGCCCTCCTTGAACTGGCACCGGCCCCGATCCGGTGGCAAACTCTCCTCCAGCACTCCCTTTCGATCGACCACCACTCTCTGAGAGTTCATGATGTACGACACCAGGGGCCGGCGTCGGCGCAACGCATTCCGCAACCGGAGCTGTGCGCGGCGTCGGCACCTGGTTCTTCTCGGCCTCGGCTTGGCTCTGGCTGCGGCTGCGGCCGCTTCGGCTTCGGCCCAGGTCATCACCATCACGTCCCCGCAGCAGGATCCCTTCGGGGGCTTCGGGGGTGTGATTGCGCCCATCGCCGATCTGACCGCGGACGGCATGCCGGATCTGCTCATTCGCGCTTCGCATGAAGCGGTGCCGGGGCAGTGGTATCACGGCCAGGTCCATCACCTCGCCCTGCCGGGCTTTGCGCCCGTGCGTGTCTTCAGCACCCCCGACCCCGCGCCCGTTACGGGCTATACCACCTTCGGCTTCGCCCTGGCGTCTGTAGCCGACCTCGACGGCGACGGCGCCGCCGACCTCCTCTTCGGCGACTACCTCGAGGGCGACGGCGAGACGTTCCGCTCCGGGCGCGTCCACGTCTTCTCCGGGGCCGGCGGGGCGCACATCCGCTCTCTGGCCGCGCCGGAGGGGGAGCTCGGCGGCTACGGCTTCGGCAAGGCCTTGGCCAACCTCGGCGATCACGACGGCGACGGCCTCGACGAGTTCGCCGTCGGCAGCGACGGTGAACTCTCACGCCGGGTCTACATCTTCTCCGGCAATGATGAGTTGCCGACGTTCATCCTGGGCCAGCTCTCCACCGAGCGGGGCTTCGGCGAGGCCCTCGCCCGGGTGCCCGACCTCGACGGGGACGGCCACGCCGACCTGATCGTCGCGGCCCGCCGCGCGGTCGCCCCCGAGCTCCCGGCGCCGAACAACCGCCTCGGCAAGGTCTTCGTCTACTCCGGGGCCACGGGGGATGAACTGTACTGGGTCCGCTCCCCCAACCCGCTCGCCCGGATGGACTTCGGCTGGTCCATCGCCGGGATCGAGGACCTGGACGGGGACGGGCGGGGCGACTTCCTCGCCGCCTCCCCGGTGGACAACCTCGACGGCGGATGGATCGAGTGGGGGCAGGTCCACGCCTTCTCCGGCGCCACGGGGGAGGCGATCTACACCATCAACGCCCCGGGGGTGTTCTGGGGCGGGCGGTTCGGTCACGCGATCGCCGTCACCCCCGACCTCGACGGCGACGGCCGGCAGGACTTTGTCGTCGGGGCTCCCCTGACCGGGCATCCGCCGGCCGACGGCCTGCCCTCCGGCTGCGGGGCCGCGTACGTCTACTCGGGCGCGACGGGCGGGCTGCTCCGCCGGCTCCTCGCGCCCGAGCCCGCTCAAAACGATGGGTTCGGCGCCGTCGTCAGCGCCATCGGGCAGCCCCCCGGCCACCCGGCACGGGCGGTGGTCCTGGTCAATCTCACGCGACGAAGCATCGTCCACGGCTTCTACGTCTGCCGCGCCGATGCGAACGCCGACGGCCGCATCAACTCCAACGACATCTCGCGCTTCCTCTCCGGCTGGATCCAGACCGTCGGCCTCCCCCCCGGCGCGCTCGGTCCGCCCGGCGTGCACCACGGCGACTTCAACGGCGACGGCGTGGTGAACTCGGCCGACATCTCCGACTTCCTGGGCCAGTGGCTCCAGAGCGTCGCCGCGGGCGGATGTCTCTAAGGCGCTGCGCTCCGCAGTCCCTGTCTCCGCGCTCCTGCTCCTACCATCCCCCGATGCCCGCCGGGTCCCGCCGATCGCTGATGTTCAACCTCGGCGCTTTCTTCGGGAACATCGCGCGCACCGTCAAGGCCGCCGATGCCGACGCCGCGCCCGAGCGCAGGGTCGTCCGCCAGGACGTCCAGGAGGAGATGCGCGACACGCCCAACGGCAGGGTCACCCTCCGCCGCACGACCATCGAGGAGATCGAGGTCCACCCCCCTCTCCCCCCCGGCTCTCCGGCCTCCCCCCCTCCCCAGCCTCCACCGGGCCAGTGAGGAGCCCGGCCCCGCGCATCCACCGCCCGGCCGGGGCCAAAAACACCAGCGGCGTCGCGCCCAAAGCGGGCCGACGCCGCCGTGGTTGAGGTCTCAGTCTCAGGAGACTCGCGGCCGAATCGGGGAACGTCGCCGCGGCGCGCCTGGACTACGACTGGTTGGATTGGCCCTGCCCGCCCTGCTGCTGTTGCTGCTGCTGGCCTTGGCCCTGGCCGCCCTGGCCGCCCTGCTGCGCGCCACCGCCGCCCCCCTCCTCGCCGCCGCCACCGCCGCCCCGCTTCTTCGGACCGCCGATGCGCCCGGCGAACTGGCCGTACTGGTCGCGCTGCTGGACCTCCGCCGAGCGGCGGCCGCCGCGTGACGCGGCCTCGGTGCGCCCCGCGGCGCCCCGGGGCGTGCGCTTCGGCGGGCCCGGTGTCCCGGAGGCCTGACCGCCGCCCCCGCTCGCCCGCCCCGCCGCCTGGCCCTGCTCCTCGCGGTCCTGCTCGCCAGGGCGCTGCCCAGGCTGGTTCATGCCTCGGGAGCCGGCGGGCATGCCCTGGTTGGGTTTGTCCTGTTCTGCCATGACGAGACTCCTTCACCGGGCCGACCCGGCTTCATAAGGCGTCCAACCCGCCCCGGGCGGGCGCTGCCGTTGCGCCCCCGATCGCGGGGTCAAGAGAGCGGGCCGGTGGAGCCCGACCCCGCTCCCGTGTCCTGGTTCTCAGCGGTTGCCGCGACGCGTCCCCGTGCGCTGACCCCGCCGCCCACTCCGAGACGTCCCCTCGCCCCCGGCGCGCCGGCCGGCGAACTGTCCCAACTCGTCCCGCACCTGGATCGACGCGGACCTCTGCCCGCCCCGGGAACGATCCGCGGCGGTCAGGTTGCTCGCCCGCCCGCTGCCTCGCCTGCTCTGGTCCTCTGCCATCATGACACTCCTTGTCGGGGCTGCGCCCACTCTCTGAGTGCCCCCAGCGCCGCGGGCGCCGGCGGCCGACGGCCCCGGAACGCCCGGGCCCGTCAGGGTCTCTCCAGCGGCGCCCGCCGCCGAAGCTGCGCTCCCGCCGCGATCCCTGCGGCGGGGTCCGATCTCCGCGGCCCGGCTGCCCCCGAGGCCGCCGCGCCGCCCCATCGCGACGCATGCGACAGGTCCCCACCCGGCTGAGCGACCTCAGCCTCCGGGCTTGTCCCTCGTGCATGCCGCCTCGCCATGGGCACCACTCCAAGCTCGCCAAAGACGGCGGTCAGCCTGGGCGGGTGAGGCGTAGGGTGCGAGCAGGCCCCCGGCCCGCCCCGCTGCCCCTTGCCCCCGACGTGCCCCCTCCCGCACGCCCCCGGCCTCCCGAATCTCCGACGATGCAAAAGGGTTGGCCCCCCGGCTGGCAGCCAGGTGAAACCGGCTTAAATCGAGCCTTATTTACCCCACGAACAGGGCCTCCCCCTTCTCCTCGGCCATCTCCGGCACGCCCTGCTCCCGCAACGTCCCCACGCCCCCGCACCCGATTCGTGGCCCGCATCGCCCACGTATGCCGATGGTGGAACCGCTCGACCGACAAGGGTTTCCATCCATGGCCTCTCCAGACTTCCCCCTGTCACGACCATCCCTCGCCCCATCGATCATCGTCGTCCTTCTCGCCGTCGCCGCCGCCCTCCTGCAGGGGTGCACGGCCTCCACCGTCGGCCCCACCATCGGCTTCTGCAATGAGACCGACACCGTCATGAAGGCCGTCTTCTGGGTCGGCGACCGCGACCCCTCCCGCCCCGGCGGCGCGAGGATGCGCCGTGCCGAAGAGATGAACGTCGCCCCCAGCACCCGCACCCGCGACTCCCTCAACACCATCTGGCAGTACCGCTCCGCCGCGGACACCGTCGTCCGCGTCCAGGTGCGCCCCGCCACGCCCAGTTTCGCCGGCGTCAACGAGTACTGGTTCGAGTTCGTGCCCCCCAGCCCCTTCATGGTCCGCGCGACCCGCACCCCCTCCGGCGAGTTCGAGTTCTCTCGCGAGGGCCGCGGCGACCTGGTCCCCGTTCCACCGGAGTTCTGGGTCCGCCCCAACTGACCGGCCGCCGCGAGGGCGCTCCGAGCATCCTTTCGGACGGACCGGGTCCCATCGTCCCCCCCTTGAGACTCAGGTCCGGTCCCCGGAACCTGCCGATATTCACAGGGCTATGAACCACCCCGCCCTCGACGTCGAGCCCCTCGCACGCCTGATCCTCATCGGCGGCGGCGGCCACGCACTGGTCGTCGCCGAGGCCGCCCAACTCGCCGGCTACTCCCTCGAGGGCTTCCTCGACGACAACCCCCACGGCAAACTCGCCCCCGACGGCGACCGCCGCCCGGCCGCCCCCTGGCTCGGCAAACTCGAAGACCCCGCCGCGATCCAGCAACGCCTCGACGCCGGCGCCCGCTGGATCGTCGCCGTCGGCGACCTGACCATCCGCGCCCGGATCCTGCTGGGCATGGCCCGGCGCAGCGCCGGCGCCGCCAGCGTCGTCCACCCCGAAGCCTTCATCTCCCCGACCGCGACCATCGGCCCCGGCACGTACATCGGCCCCGGCGCCGTCGTCCACAGCCGCGCGGTCATCGGCCCCCACGCCATCATCAACTCCGGCGCGATCGTCGAGCACGACTGCACCATCGGCGAGAACGCCCACATCGGCCCCGGCGCCGTCATCGGCGGGAGCGTCACCATCGGCTCCAACGTCCTGATCGGCCTCGGGGCGCGCGTGCTGCCGAACCTGACCATCGGTCAGGGGGGCGTCGTCGGCGCCGGCGGCGTCGTCGTCCGGTCCGTCAAGCCCGGCGCCGTCGTCGTCGGCGTGCCCGCATCCTCCGTCGGGGGGGAGGAGTTGGGGGGCATCGACGCCTGGAAGGGCGTGGACTGAGGGACGACGCCCGTCGCCTGGGCCCGGAAGGCGTTCGCCCGCTCCAGCAACCGGTCCGTCGCCCGATCCCCGGGGAGCACCCGCTCCTGCGTCGGCCGCAGTTCAAAGTGCCAGTGCACCCGGTCCTCGATCGTCGTCGGGATCGCCTCCGCGATCAGGTCGATCCCCGGCAACTCGTACAGCGGCGCCTTCGCCTCGCGGCTGGTGACGATGGGCTCGTACCCCTCCAGTTCCAGGCGGACGTCGTACGTCCCGTAGAACGTGAAATCGACCTTCAGCGGCGTCCTTCCGACCTCCAGGTCGTTCAGCCACACCAGCGCCCCCGGCGGCTCACTCGTGATCGAGATCGTCCGTTCGAGGCACCCCCCCAGCGCGGCCGCGCAGGCGAGCACCGCCGCCGCCGCGCCGGCGCGGCACGTCCTTCCCGGGGTCGTCGTGGTTGGCGGCGTCGTCATGGCGCCACCACTCTACCGGCGCGTCGGGTGGTGTGCATCCCCGTTGGCCGCGGGGGGACGCGGCATCGGCGGCGCCGCCCGCCGCACGCCGTTGATCCCTTTGCCCGGGTGCTGCGGAGATGCCGGCTGGGGTTCCGTCGGCGGTGGGGGGGACGGGGGGGCTGATGAAGCGCCGCGCGACACCGGCGGCAGGGGGGTGTCGAACTCGTCGCCGCGGAAGAGCGAGCCGAGGTAGACCCTCCGGACCATCTCATCGTTAATCAGCGCCCGCGGCGTCCCCTCCGCGAACTTCCGACCCTCGTCGATGATGTACGCCCGGTTGCACACCCGCAGCGTCTGCTGCACGTTGTGGTCCGTCACCAGGCAGGCGATCCCCTGCTCCGACAGCCGCCGGATCTCCATCTGGAGGTCCTCGACCGCGATCGGGTCCACCCCGCTGAACGGCTCGTCCAGCAGGATCAGCTTCGGCTCGGTCACCAGCGCCCGTGCGATCTCCAACTTCCGCCGCTCCCCGCCGGAGCACGTCCGGGCGTGGTGCTTGGCCTTCTTGGTCAGGCCGAACTGCTCCAGCAACTCCGCGGCCTTGCGCCGCCGCTCCTGCCGCGTCAGCGGACGCGTCTCGAGGATCGCCAGCAGGTTCTGCTCGCACGTCAGCCGCTGAAAGACGCTCGGCTCCTGCGACAGGTACCCCATCCCCTTGCGCGCCCGCTGGTACATCGCCAGGTGCGAGACCTCCTCGCCGTCGAAGTACACGCGGCCGTCGTCGGCCTCGATCATCCCGATCGTCATCCGAAAAGACGTCGTCTTCCCGGCCCCGTTGCGGCCCAGAAGCCCGACGATCTCCCCCGGCTCGACGTGGAACGACACGCCATTGACGACCGTTCGTCCGGCGAAGCTCTTCTTCAGGTTGTGCGCGTGGAGCAGTGGCACGAGATGTTTGGCCCGGGTGGGCAGACCCCGGGATCAAGGGTAGCACGCCTGAACGCCATCGGGTCCGGCCGCGGCGCCCTCAGAGGGATCGGCTCCCCGCCCCACGGAGCGACACATTGCCCCGCCCTGCCCCCGGCCCCGTCCGGCCAGACCCCCGGGCGCGACGCCCGCCGCTCAGGTCACGAGGCGGATCGTCGCCGGGTACCGGAAGTACTCCCCCCGGTTCGCGGCCAGCGCGGCCATGATCATCCCCACGATCCCCAGTCCGTACACCGTCACCAGCAGGGGGTACCCGATGCAGACGAACGTCAGGACGAAGGCGATCCCGAAGTAGATCAGCAGCGAGATCTGGAAGTTCACCGCCTCCTTCCCGTGGTCGTCCAGGAAGGGCGACTCGTGCCGCTTGATCAGCCACATCACCAGCGCGGGGAGGACCGGGATCAGCGCGTGAACGGTCAGCAGGCTCAGGTGCGTGAACGTGGCGTACGTCCGCTCGGCGGGCGTGGCCGCGGGGTCCACCAGACGCCCACCCGCCCGCACCTGCTCGTACTGGTCGAACTCCGGGCTCACGTTCGCGTACATCGAACCCTCCGCGAGCCTCTTTGGGCAACCCCCGCGCCCGCTTTCAGGATCGTGGGCCGGCGCTCCGGTGGCATGGCCTCGCGCCGGGCGCCATGGCTGCCACCCTCTCCCTCGACCCCTTCTCTTGCCCTACGCGGTCAGCCATGCCTCCCCACCCCCCCCCCCCGCCCCTGCTCGGCAACTGTACGGGCCGCTCCATCCAGAAACTCCGCCGTCAGCGGCAGCCCGCACTCCGGGCACCGCGGCTCCACCAGGCTCACCAGGAAGTACTCGCACTGCGGGCACCTGCTCCGCGGCATCGGCACCAGCCAGACGACCAGCCGCCTCTCGAAGACCAGCAGCCCCACGCCCACCAGCAGGAATGCCACCCCCTCGATCGCCCGCCCCATCACCGCCCGCCCGATGTTGTCCACCCCCGCGAAACTGACGGTGAAGGCAACCGCCGTCACCACCGCCGGGGCCACGAACATGACCAGCAGCAGCAGCGCCACCCCGCGCAGCACCGTCCGCATCAGGTGCCGCCGACGTGCGATCGTGCCCGCGTCAGGGACCATGCAGCCGCTCCCTCATCCCGCCCCGTCCTCCCCGTGCCGCCCAGCCCTCAGCCCCCCTTAGTGCCCGAAGAGGTTCCTCTCCCCGAACATCCCCTGCTCCTCGAAGTACGCCAGCGCCTCCGCCGTCGTCGAGAAGATCTTCGTCGCCGTCTCGGTGATGAACGGCGAGGGGTTCTTCTTGGGCCGCCAGACGATGTACACCTCCTTCGTGTGCTCGAAGGCGTGGTGCAGTTCCCGCTCCACCCCGCTGGAGAGCCCCGGCTGGCCCCCCGGCAGTTCCGGGATGTAACTGACGATCATGTCCGACTGATCGACGAGCTTGAAGTCCCGCATGTAGATCTGCCCGTCGATGTCCCCGGCGATGTCCAGCACCTCGCGCACCCGCACCCGGATCGGTTTCTCGGCGACCTTCGAGCCCCCGAAGGAGTGGGGGGTCACCTCCAGGAACTCCTTCCCCTCCCTCGCCGCGGCGATCGCCCGCTCCAGCAGCAGCTTCTCGTCCACGTCCCCGGGGTCGAAGGTGATGAAGTGCTCCGCCAGCGCCGCCCGGAACGCGTCGATCTCCGCCAGCACGTCCGGCAGGTCCATCACGTGGCTCATCGGGAAGCTCGGGTACACCTTCCGCATGTCCGGCCGGCAGACCAGCCGGAACATCGTCCGCCGCGTGTCCTGGTGCCGCCCGCGGCTGACGATGTAGAACTTGCTCCCCGGCATCGCCTGGCTGAGCAGTTCCGTCGCCAGGATCTCCTCCTCCCGCCACACCATGCAGTCCTTCAGCGTCGCGTCGATCTCGTGCTCGGCGTGCAGCCGGTGGTGCACCACCTCGATGTTGTCCACCAGGCAGATGAACAGGTCCGGCTGCAGCCGCTGGATCTGATCGAAGTCGAACGCCGGGAACAGCCCGTGCCGCCAGCGGAACGTCGCGTGCGTGTTGACGATGACGTTCTTCTGGTCCCGGCTCTCGGCGATCACGTCCTTCAGCGCCGCCCGCCGCAGCGAGTTCAGCCGGCTCAGCGGCAGGTCCAGGATCCGCCCGGGCCGCACGTCCGGCGCCTCGGCGTACATCATGTCCCCCACGTGGAACACGCTCAGCGGCTCACCCTGCTCCCCCGCGAAGCGCCTCACCGCCTCGAGATAGGGCTTCTTGTCCATACCAACCTGGCCGGTGACGATCGCTCGCATCGCATCCCTCACAACGCACCGGCGCCGGCGCGGGCGGCGGTGCGTGAATCGTAGTTCACGGCCGCCCCCCGCGTGCGCCAGACGTTCGAACGGGCGCCGCATCGCCCCGCTCCCCATGCCGCGGGCGCCGCCTCTGTCGGCCCTGAGCCCCGTGCCCACGCCACAGCAGCGTCACCCTGACCCCGATCCGTCCCGCCGGCTCCCGCTCGCTGCCCCTCCTCCTCGCCGCCGCCGCGCTCGCTCCCGCCCCGGGAGCCGCCCTCGCGCACTTCCCCCATACAGGCCGCCCGAACTCCGCTTCTGGACCAGGATGGACCCCCACACCCTCCCGACCGACGCGCGGCCCGCGCTCAACAACCGCGGCGACCTGGCCCTGGCTCTCGCCGGCCACCGACCCCCTCATGTGGCATGGCCCTCCAGGCCATGCCCTCCTCCCCTCCCATCCCTCCACAGCCTCAATCTACACCCACGCTCGTCCCAGCCGGACGCGAACCCCCGTTCGACCGAAGCGTATCGCTACGGGGGTCGGGCTCTCCGAGAAAGAGGACCGCAATGCCACGCAACAGGACCCGGTTCGGCATGGTGATTGGTCTGACGACTCTCCTCGCGGCCCCACTCCCCGACGCCCGCGCGAACCTCCACCAACACCAGATCTGGGTGAATCCAGCCGCGGCCGCTCTCTCGCTCCAACCCAGCCCCGAGGGCTCCGAGCAGCGCGCCCCCTTCGACGACTTCGCTTACCGCGGCGACCGCCTCGGCGTCCGCATCCAGGGCCGCTGGTACGAACTCGACGGCCTCTCCGGTGACGGGTGGTCGCTCACGTGGGACCAGCTCCGCGCCGCCTCGGAGAACGCCTTCCGGAGACAGTGGCAACGCCGCATCGCCGAAGACCTTGACGCCGCCCTCGCCGCGGCCGGCGTCGTAGCCGGCGACACGCTCACCGTCCTCGCCCGCCCGATCGACGGCCCCGCCGGTCAGCCCGTCGGCGAGGCGGTCACGCTCGCCGCCATTCCGCACACCCATGCGAACCGAATCGCCGCTCTCGAGTCCCGCATCGCCGAAGCGACGCGCCAGCGGGTCGAGCGCCTCTGGACCGTCCAGCACGACCCCCGTCCCGCGCTCGAGAGCCTCGCCGACGCCCTGCGCACGCGGCACGCACAAGGCTCGCGCCTGGGGATCGACTGGGACGAGGCCGTCGCCGCCGAACTCGCCCGTCTCGGCCCCGCCGCCACCGGCGCGGAGATCATCCGCGCCGCCCAGCGCCTTGTCGCCCGCGCCGGCGACGGCCACTCCGGCGTCCACGAGTTCGCCGACGCCGTCCGGGGCGGCTACCTCCCCTTCACCCTGCTCTGGGTGGACGGCGCGTGGCGCGGCTACTCCCCCGCGACAATGACCTGGATCTGGCCCGCCGACGCGACCGACGTCCGCATCGACGGCGTCCCCATCGACGAGTGGATCGCGACGGTCGAGCCGTTCATCCCCGCGGGGTCGTCGCAGTACGTCCGCCGCAACGCCGCTCGCCTGGCGCAGCGCGTCGAACTCGTCAGGGAACTCCTCGGCCTCGACAAGGCCCCCGGCGCGCCCGTCGAGGTCACCTGGGCCGTCGCCAACGCCCGCGCCGCAGAGACCAGCGGCGCAACCCCCCGGTCCGAGCCGGAGCGAATGTCCTTCCGCGCCGACCTTGCCACCCAACGCTCGACGGCCAGGATCGCCGGTCCTGTTCCGCACGATCCTGAGACGGGCGTCGGTTTCGGATGGCTCGATGCCCCCGGCGGCCTCCACGTCGCGTGCCTGCGCATCGCGTCCATGGAGCACGGCGCGGCCTTCAGGGCCGCCGTGCACGACGCCATGCGCCGGGCCCTCGACGCCGACGCCCTGGTCATCGACGTCCGCGGCAACACCGGCGGCTCGCGCGAGGCGGTCGAGATCGTCCTGCCCTATCTCATGCAGGAGGAGGCCTTCGTCTACAACCTCGCCCGCCCGCTCCTGTCGGCGTTTGACGCCGACAAACTCGCCGCGGGGGAGGACGAACTCCTCGCCAACCGCTTCCTTCGTCCGGTCTTGTGGTCGGGGTGGACGAATGCGGAGCGGGCCGCGATCGAGACGGTCATGGAGGGCTTCACGCCCTCATGGGCGCCGCGCGCCGGCTGGGAGGGGGCGGGCTTCGGCCCCTGGTACGCCGCCGTCGTCAGCCGCGAGCGCCACGCCCCCGACGAGCCCGCCGTGCGCTCGCGCCTGCCGTTCCGCGGCCCCGTTGTCGTGCTCCTGGACGACGCGTGCTTCAGCGCCACCGACATCTTCCTTGGCGCCGTCGAGCGGCTCCCGACCGTCACGCTCGTCGGCGTCCCCTCCGGCGGCGGCAGCGCCCGCTCTCACACAATCCGCATCGACGGCCCGCCCCCCTTCGCCGTCCGCCTGGCCACCATCGCCTCGTTCCGCCCCGACGGCCGCGCCTACGACGGCGTCGGCATCGCCCCCGACATTGAGGTCGCCCCAGCGCCGGAGGACTACGAGGGCAAAGGGGACCGGGTGCTGGACGCGGCGCTGCGGCTACTCGCCTCCCGCCCCGGCGCGGGCCGATGACATACACTCGCGTGTATGCACCTGCATGCCCTGATCATGCATATGGCCGCGACCAGCCGAACCACCCTGAATCTCCGCGAAGACCTGCTCAGGCGGGCCGGTGAACTCTCGGGCATCACGCGGAAGACCGACCTGATCCATGCGGGCCTCGCGGCGTTGATCGCCCGGGAGGCCCAGCGTCGGCTCGCCTCGTTCGGCGGCGCGTTCCCCGGCGCCAAGGCCCCCCGCCGCAGGCGCATGGTGCGCCGCAAGCCATGACCGCCGCAGCGGTCTTGGTTGATACGTGCGTCCGGGTGGACCATTCCGCCCGAGCGGCTCGCGTCGCTGCCGATTGTGATGCACGAGTTCATTCAGGGCGAACCCGTGCCTGGGGCCATTCCGCGGAATCACCCGGCCGCGAGTTGCATCAATGCGCTCCCCCGGCTCGCGACCGTCCCGCACGCGACGGTGATTGACTTCATCCGCCGCCACCGCCTCGAAGGCAGCGGCATCGGCTGGATCGGTGCGCACCTGCTCGCGTCGGCGAAGCTCGCCGCGGCGGAGACAGGGACCACGGATCGCACGCTCCGCAGGGCGGCGCAGCGTTGCGACGTGCCGCTCACTCCATGAACGACTCGCTCGCCTCCGGCCGCGCCGGCCGCGGCGGCGCGGGCTCCTCCCACCGCCATTCCGGCCCGGCCATCCCCACGCGCAGCACGTAGTACGGCGTCTCCGGCATCTGCCCGTCGTCGCGGAACAGCGGCGTCAGGTGGATCTGGCTCGTCGTCACCACGATCCATCCCCCCGGCGCGATCGCGAGGCTGTCCGGCCACCGCAGCCGCTCGTCGCGCACCAGCGTCCGGATCCGTCCCTCCGGCGTCCGGTACATCAGCGCATCGTGCTCCAGCGCGGTGAAATAGATGTTCCCCTCGTCGTCGATCTCCATCCCGTCCGTCGCGACGCTCACCCCCACCCGCTCCACCGCGGCCTCCACCGCCTCCTCGCTCAGCAGCGGGTCCGCCAGCACCTCCGTCGGCACCCGGTACAGCGTCCGTGACGTCAGCGCCTGGTAATACAGCCACCCGTTCGCCGCGTCGAGCGCCAGCCCGTCCGCGTGCACCACCGGCGGCTCGCCACCGCTCCCGCCCCGCAGCAGCGGACGCCCCCCGACCCGCAGCACCGTCCCCGGCTCGCCCTTCGTGCTCGCGTGCTTCTCCAGCCGCCGCCACGCCGTGTTCGTCGCCAGGTCCACCACCACGATCGCCCCCAGACCCGAGTCGGTGATGTACGCCACGTCCCGCGCCGTGTCCACGCGGACGTCGTTCAGGTAGCTCCCCTGCGGCGCGACCCGCTCCCCGAACCGGATCACCCGCAGCACCTTCCCGGTGCGCAGGCTGATCTCCACCAGCTTCGCGCCCCCCGGCACCACCCCCGCCATCCGCGGCGAGGCCGGGTCCAGCACCCACATCCGGTCCCGGTCGTCGATGTGCACGCTCTGCACGCACACGAACGCCTCCCCCGCCGGCGCCCCCGGCTCCCACGAGTTCCACGCCTCATCCGGGAACGCCACCCGCCGCCCGTCGGGCATGATCTCTTCGACCGAGTTCCGGATCGGCCCCTCCCACCTCGGGTAACACACGAACACCCGCCCGCGCGACGACACCGCCACCCCGGTCCACTGGTACCCGTCCGAGCGCGCGATCTCGTGCAACTCCCCCGGCCGCGGGCCGATCCCCCGCACGCCCCGCCGCTGCTGCGCGCCGCACGCCGCCAGGCCGAGCACGAGCATCCCAATCAGCATCACCGGAACGGATCGTCGCATCGAGTGAGCCTCCCTTGGGGTTGCCGGGCAGTGTACCCCTCACCCCCCGCGCCCGCCCCGCGTCGAGCCGGCGGGCCGATTTGCTCCATCCCCCTGACCCGCGGCGGGGATCCCCCTACCCTTCCTCCCCATGGCCATCCTCGTCAACTCCGAGACCCGCGTCATCTGTCAGGGCATCACCGGCGCCTTCGGCGCCGCCCACACCAAGGGATGCCTCCACTACGGCACCAAGCTCGTCGGGGGCGTCACCCCTGGAAAGGGGGGCACCAAGGACCCCAACGGCCTGCCCATCTTCGACACCGTCGAGCAGGCCGTGCGCGAGACCGGCGCCACCGCCACCATGATCTTCGTCCCCCCGCCCTTCGCCGCCGACGCCATCCTCGAGGCCGCGGCCGCGGACCTCACCCTCATCTGCGCCATCACCGAGGGCATCCCCGTCCAGGACATGATCCGGGTCCGCGCCGTCCTCGACGAGATGAACAACACCGCCCCCGAGGAGGAGCAGGTCGTCCTCATCGGCCCCAACTGCCCCGGCATCATCACCCCCGGCCCCAAGACCGGCTCCGGCGATTCCCCCTCCGATCCCTACACCAACGCCGGCTGCAAGATCGGCATCATGCCCGGCTACATCCACACCCACGTCTCCCAGGCCAGGACCGGCAAGGCCGTTGGCATCGTCTCCCGCTCCGGCACCCTCACCTACGAGGCCGTCTGGCAGACCTCCAACCTCGGCCTGGGCCAGTCCACCTGCGTCGGCATCGGCGGCGACCCCGTCCGCGGCCTGAACCACATCGACTGCCTCAAACTCTTCGAGGCCGACCCCGACACCCACGGCATCCTCATGATCGGTGAGATCGGCGGCGCCGACGAGATCGAGGCCGCCCAGTTCATCAAGCAGCACGTCAAGAAGCCCGTCGCCGCCTTCATCGCCGGCCGCACCGCCCCCCCCGGCCGCCGCATGGGTCACGCCGGCGCCATCATCGGCGGCGCCGACGACACCGCCGACGCCAAGATCAAGGCCCTCCAGGAGGCCGGCGTCGAGGTCGCCCTCAGCCCGGCGGACATGGGCGCCGCCATGGCCAAGGCGATGGGCCTCTAAAGAAGGCGAGACGGATCAGACCTCAGAGGTCCCATGAGACGTCATGGGGCCTCTTTCTTTTTCCCTCCCCCTCTCCCGCCCCCTCACTCATTCCTGAACCGCACGTGGCAGTCCTTGCACGACGCCGCCACGAGCTTCAGCCCCTCGTCCAGTTCCGCCGCGGGCCTGCCCGCCACGATCGCATCTTCCAGTTCCTGGGCCCGGGCCGCGTTCGCCACGAGGTAGTACAGGAACTCCTCGGAGTCCTTCTTCTTCACGTACTCGTCGTGCCGCACGTCCCGCAGCAGGTCCGCCAGCCTCCCCGCCTCGGCCGCGGGCACCAGGTCCGGGTGGTGCTCCGGCGCTCGCCACCCCGCCGCTCGGATCTCCTCCAGATGGCCCATCGCCACCTCCATCTGCACCATCGCCTCCACGAACCCCGGCACCGGCGCCACCGCCGGGAACTCCGCCGACGCCGCGTCCAGCACGGCCTGTGACGCCGGCGTGGCCAGCCGCACGCACTTGTACAGCCCCGGATAACTCGGCGCCGTCCCCGCCTCCTTCATGAACGCCACCGCCTCCTCGGGCGTCAGCAGGTCCAGCAGCACCGCCGCGCTCGCCGCCGCGGCCGGCCCGCGGTGCTTCCCATGGTGGCAGTGGATGAACACCGGCCCCGGCAGGTCCCGCACCGCCCGCGCGATCTCCGCCTGCCGCTCCTTCGGGATGCCGCTGTACGTCGTCGGAAGGTGCACGTACCGCATCCCCCGCGCCGCGGCCCGCTCCACGTCCGGCTTCGCCCCATCCACGGAGATGATCGTCTTCACCCCCATCGCCGCGAGCCTGTCGAAGTCCGCGTCCCCGTGGGGAACCGGGCCGGAGAGCAGCCCATCGGCGACGGGCCGCACATGGAACGCGTGCGCCGACGGCTTCGCCGCCGCCGCGGGCGTGCTCCCCCCGTCACCCGCCGGCGCGACGGCCCCCGCCGCGGGCGGATCCGTCGCCAGCGTGCCCGGCGTCGAGCGTGACCCGCAGGACCAGACTCCCGCGGCGGCGATCAGTGCGAGGAGAGCGGACGCGGCAGAGGTGGTGGTGCGCGTGTTCATCGCCGCACTATACCTGAACCCACCCCCCTGGGTTCAGTCGCGGTCAGGCCTCTTCCAGCGTCGGGTAGTCCGTGTACCCCTTCTCCGTGCCGCCGTAGAACGTTGTCGTGTCCGGCTCGTTGAACGGCCCGCCGCGGCGGAGCCGCTCGGGAAGGTCCGGGTTCGCCAGGTACAGCCGGCCGAAGGCGATCAGGTCGGCCGTCCCCGACGCCAGCGCCGCCTCCGCCCGCTCGAGGTTGTAGTCCCCGCAGGCGATGATCGGCCCGCGGAACTTCTCGCGGAAGTCCGCCGCCCCCAGCGCCACGCCCCCGTGCCGCAGGTCCGCCTCACCCGCCTCATTGATGTGCAGGTACGCCAGCCCGAGTTTGTCCAACTCGCCGATGAGGTGGCCGAAGGTCTCCCGCGGCGTGGAGTCCCGCATGTCGTTGAACGCCCCGCCCGGGCTCAGCCGGATCCCCACCCGATCCGCCCCGCACGCCTCGATCGCCGCACGCGTCACCTCCAGCGCGAACCTCGCACGGTTCTCGATGGACCCGCCGTACCGGTCCGTCCGCTGGTTGCTCCCGTCGCGGATGAACTGGTCGATCAGGTACCCGTTCGCCCCGTGCAACTCGACGCCGTCGAAGCCCGCCTCCATCGCCCTGCTCGCCGCCGCGCCGAACTGCGCCACGATCTCGCCGATCTCGTCGGTCTCCAGCGCCCGCGGCGTCACGAACGGCTGTGGGCCGCTGTACGTCATCGCCATCCCCCTGGGCGCGATCGCCGAGGGGGCCACCGGCAGCGCGCCCCCCGGCTGCATCGACGGGTGCGAGATCCGCCCGACGTGCCACAACTGCAGGAAGATCACCCCGCCCCGCTCGTGCACCGCATCCGTCACGCGGCGCCACCCCTGCACCTGCTCGGGCGTGTGGATCCCCGGCGTGGATGGGTACCCGACGCCCTGGGGGGAGATCTGCGACGCCTCGGTCACCAGCAGCCCGCCGCTGGCGCGCTGCGCGTAGTACTTCGCCATCAGCGGCGTGGGCACGTTCCCCTCGCCGGCGCGGTTGCGCGTCATCGGCGCCATCACCACGCGGTTCTTCAGGGTCAGCCTCCCGACCCGGACCGGAGTGAAGAGCCGGCCCGCACTGCTCGCGCTGCTCGTGGTCATGATCGGTTCGCTCCCGTTTCCCCCACCCACGTCCCCGCCCGGCCTGAGCGTCTCAACGCCGCGACGCCGCCCGTCATTCCCATCGGATGAAAGACTCATCCTGGAACCCAGCCGGGCCCCATGCTATGGTCGTTGGAACAACTATTGTCAACACGACCATGCGGCGGCCCACCCTCCAGCACGAACTCCGCAAGAAGCGCCCCTTCGACGCCCCCGAGGTTGAGGCCTACCTGAACATCGTCCGCACCGCCGCGGCGCTCGGGGCCGAGCCCGCGCGCATCCTCCGCGAGGCCGGCTTATCGGGGCCGGCCTACAACGTCCTGCGGATCCTCCGCGGGCACCACCCCGCCGGGCTCCCCTCGCAGGCCATCGGGGCGCAGATGGTGACGCTCGTGCCGGATGTGACGCGCCTGGTGGACCGCCTCCAGAAGGCCGGCCTCGTCCGGCGCGCCCGCACCGAGCACGACCGGCGCGTGGTGCTCGTGCGGATCACGAAGGCCGGTCTGGATCTGCTGGCCAGGCTGGATCGGCCGGTTGAGGAGGCGCATAAGAAACAACTCGGCCACCTGTCGCGCAGGGAACTCGCGGAACTAAGCCGCCTGCTGGTCAAGGCACGATATCCCGATGGGGCCTCCCCGGCCCCCGTCCCGCGCGCCCGGGCGGAATACCGCCGGTCAAGACCTCGTTGAAACGAGCATCAACGAAAGGACCACGCCATGAAGGCCACCGTCACCGTCCGCTACCCCCTGAGCACCGACGTCGGGCTCCTGCTCATCCGCCTCGCCGTCGGCGCGGTCGGCTTCTTCCACGGGGCGCAGAAACTCTTCGGCGTCTTCGGGGGCAAGGGCGTCTCCGCCTTCGCCGAGAACCTCGCCTCCATGAACATCCCTCAGCCGCTCGTCAGCGCCTACCTCGCCGGCGCCGCGGAGTTCCTCGGCGGCCTGCTCGTCGCCGTCGGCCTGCTCACCCGACTCGCGGCGCTCCCCTTCGCCTTCACGATGTTCGTCGCCGTGACCATGGTCCACAACAAGGCCTACAGCCTCGAGCACAACGGCATGGAGTACGCGCTGACGCTCCTGCTCGTCCTGGTCGGCCTCGCCCTCACCGGCCCCGGCCGCCTCTCGCTCGACGCCATGTACTGGTCCGGCCGCGCGAGGAGGAAGAAGGACGAGGCGTAAGCCCCGCGCCCGCGCGGCGATCGAGCGGTCCCATGGGCCCCGGAGGTCCTCCGGGGCCTTTTTCTTTTCCGCTTCCCCGCGCCCCGTCCTACTTCACGCACCGGTAGATGAACGCCGGCGGGATGTTGCGCCACACCGCCCGCGAGATCGTCATCGACGAGAACAGCCGCCGCGCCTCGCGCCGGAAGTGCCACGCCCCGCGCATCGTCAGCCCCACGTGGTACCCGAAGGTCACCAGCATCCCCCCGGGCTTCAGCGCCCGGTGCGCCGCCTCGAGGATCTCCGTCCTGAGCTGGTCGTTGAAGCTCGGCCACGGGAGCCCGGACAGCACGTAGTCCACGCCCCCGCGCCCCGTCCCCGCTTCGCCGATCCCCATCTGCGCGCACAGCCGGTCAACGTGCGCCGCGTTGTCCTCGAACACGGTCGTTCCCGGGAAGCGGTCGCGCACCAGTGCCGCCATCGCCGCGTTCCGCTCGATCGCGAAGAACTTCGCCTGCTTCCCCAGCCGCTTGAGGATCTCCTCCGTGAACACCCCGGAGCCCGGCCCGAACTCCACCACCGCCGAGGCCCCCGCCAGGTCGAGCCCCTCGACCATCTTCCGCGCCAGGTGGACGGAACTGGGCGCGACGGCGCCGATCACCCCCGGCCTGGCCATGAACTCCCGCAGGAACCGCCGCTTGACCGCCACCTTCCCCCGCTTGCTCTCGTTCCGGGCCAGCCCTGCCGCCGCCGCTTCGATGGGCGCCGCCAATGCCCTCTTCGCCGATGATGTCACGCGAGAACTCCGATGCCCTGCCCGGGCCTGGCGCAGTCTAGTGCCCGCCGCTTGGCTCGGCGCTCCCCCCTCCCTCCCGACCGCCCCCGAACCGTGCGCCCGACGCGCCCCGCTCGGTGAGCCGCCGGGCCGGGCGTGAGCCTCCCGGTCAGGACGAATTCACCCTGATTTTCCGGTGCGCCCAGCCCCCGCGGGTATAGCTACCCACGAGCATCGGATTCGGGCCGGGCGCCCCCGGGCGCGGCCCGGCGGGCCGCCGAGCGAGCAGGAGACCGATCCATGAGATCCATCCAGACGGGACAATGCGGCCTCTGCGCCCACTTCGGCGAGAGCCACCCCGACAAGCAGCAGCTCGTCACCATCCGCATCAACCACGCCGCGCCCGAGGACATGGTGGACGAATGCGGCCACCCCCGTCACGCCAGCCTCCACCTGCGCGTCACGCCCATCAGCGGCTGCGACGGCTTCGAGCCCGCGCCCGTCCCCGGGCGCCAGGCCGGCGCGTGACGCCACTGCTGTGAGCGCCGACCATGGACAGCAGCGGGGGGAATCAGGGGACGCGTCCCGGACGCGCGGAGATCGAGGTCGAGGAAGACCCGCGGTACGTCGCCGCGATGTGGCGAGCCGAGCGCGTCGCCTGGGTCGGCATGGCCCTGATCCTCCTCGCCGCGCTCGTCGGCCTCTTCGGCAACGGCCCGGTGAGCCGGCGAACCGCCGGCGACCCGGAGGGGCCCCTGAGCATCGCCTACGAGCGCTTCATCCGCCACGATGCGCCGGCCGTCCTGAAGATCCGCGTCGGGCCCGACCTGGCCGACGCGGGCGGGCGCGTCCGGCTCTGGGTCAACCGCGCCTACCTCGGGGGCGTCAGGATCGAACGGATCACTCCCGAGCCCGAGCGGGCCGAGGCGGCGGGCGACCGCATCGTCTTCATCTTCCCCGCGGCGGAACCCTCGCAGCCTCTCCTCGTGCGGATGGAGTTTCAGTCCGAGTCGATCGGTTCGATCCGGGGCGCCGCCGGCGTCGAGGCGCCGGCGGCGCCCCGCGTGGAGTTCTCGCAGTTCGCGTACCCGTGACCCGCCGGGCGATGCCGGCCCGGGCGGCGGGAGGTGGAGCGGATGGATTCGGTCCTTCGGGTGCTCGCGATCTACGCCTTCCTGGTGGTGGTCTTCCGCCTCGCCGGCAGCCGCACTCTTTCGGAGATGACCACCTTCGACCTGCTCCTGCTGCTGATCATCTCCGAGACCACCAGCCAGTTCCTCGTCGGCCAGGACGCGTCGATGACCAACGCCTTCCTGCTCATCCTCACCTTCGTCACCGCCGACATCGGCCTCTCGCTGCTGATGCAGCGCTCGCGGGCGGCCAACCGGATGATCGACGGCGCGCCGGTGATCATCGTGGACCGGGGCCGGCCGCTGAAGGACCGCATGGCCCGCGCCCGGGTGGACGAGCAGGACATCCTGGAGTCGGCGCGCATCGCCCACGGCCTGGCCCGCATGGACCAGGTCCGCTACGCCGTCCTGGAGCGCAGCGGCAAGATCTCGGTCATCCCCGCGGCGACCGCCTGGGGAACAGGGGGCCCCTCGTGAACGGCCGCCTTGCCAATCCGCGCCCCCGCGGCAACACTGCCCGCCACGCCGCAGCGGGCGGGGAGGATGGAGCGCGCCGCATGGCCAAGGGACAGCACCTCACCAGGTACCAGCAGAAGATCGTCAGCCGTTACTACGAGCACAAGGACACCATCACGGCGCAGAGGCTCCAGGAGCTCGTCTCCGACATCTACCTCGCCGCGCCGGGGAAGGAGGCCGACAAGCTGTGGAAGAAGGCGGATGCCGCGCTGCGGAGCGCGGGCGTCCCCCCCGAGAAGGTCGATCGCGTCGTCGCCTCCCGCAGCCCGGAGAGGCTCGCCGCGATCGTCAACGACCTCACCAGGCCGCGTTAGCCGGCGCGGAGGTCGGGCGACCCGATCCGTCAACGCGTGGGGGGCGGGGGCGGGCGGCATCCGCTGTGACATGTTCGGGCGACACATGGGCAGCAAAGGGAGTGCAGCCATGAACGAGGCACCCAGGAAACTCAGTGCGGAGCGGTTGTTCGAAGCGGCCGAGGCGGTCCTGCGGACCCTCGCCGAGATGTCCAAGCGCGGCGACGGACCGTGGCCGTACCTCCCCGACCTCGTCGGCACCCCCGCCGCCCCACGCTCCCTCGACGGCTTCAAGCAGGCCGAGATCCAGGAGGGGACCATGTTCCTGGTCCGTCTGGGCTTCATCTCGCTCAGCCAGACCCCCTGACCATCCCCTTGGCGCAGCGATCCCGAGGGGCGCGGCCGCGGCCGCGCCCCTTTTTTCATTCGCCCGAGTTCTTTCCTTGGCGCGACGCCCGGGGAACCCCTCGCCCGTTCGAAGACGGGATCGATTCGGGGTGCGAACCAACCGCCCCCCGTGTGGACTTCTACTATCTGAGCCAATGCCTGCCGGCTCCCCGATCACGGTCTGGACCTACATCTCGGCGTGGCTCTGGCGGCAACTGCTGCTGACCGCCGGGATCCTCGTCACCGTCCTCGCCTTCGCCGCGGCGGTGAAGTTCCTGGCCGAGGGCCGTCTCAGCCCCGTCGACACCCTCCGCTTCATGCTGTACTCGATGCCCCCGATGCTCGAGTACGCCCTCCCCTTCTCCGGGGGCCTCGCCGCCACCCTGACCTACCACCGCTTCGCCGCCGACAACGAGGCCCTCGCGTGTCAGGCCGGCGGCATCTCCTACCGCTCCCTGCTGGTCCCGGGGCTGATCTGCGGGCTGGTGCTGGCCCTGACGCTCATCGGCCTGACCAACCGCATCATCCCCACCTACCTCCGGCGCATGCAGAACATGGTCACCCGGGACGCCACGCGCGTCCTGATCAACTCCATCCGGCGCGGCGAGGCCTACAGCTTCGGCGACGGCATGCTCGTCTACGCCGACCGCGTCGAGCCCAAGGGGCCCAACGAGCAGGCCGGGGCGTACCAGGTCCTCTACCTCCAGGGCGTCCTGCTCGCCCAGCTCGACAAGGAGACCAAGCAGGTCAAGGCCGAGGGGTCCGCGCGCGACGCCTTCGCCTGGTTCTTCCGCGACACCGGCCCGGCCGACGACCCCGGGGCCAACCCCAACTCCGGCTCCAACTCCGGCCGCCGCGGCGTGACGCGCATCACCCTCGTCCCGCGCGACTCCCTCGGGTGGGTCCGCGACCAGTTCCGCGTCGAGAGCGACCCGCCCGTCATCACCGCCACCGTCCCCAGCCCGATCCGCGACGATCCCAAGTTCTTCGGCTGGCGCGAACTCCGCGAGCTGCGCGTCTACCCGGAGCGGATCGGCCAGATCGACATCCGCCGCCGGCAACTCGCGACCATCCTCGCCGAGCGCGCCGTCATCGAGGACATGGACATCGCCCTGCGTTCCGACGGGCGCCTCCGGCTCATCGACGGGCTCGGCCGCGCCGTCGTCCTCCGCGCCGGCGGGCTGGAGTGGGACGCGCAGGAGAAGTGGTGGCGGATCCTCCCCCCCGCCGCCCCCGGCCGCGCCGACGGGCGCATCGCCATCGACACCATCCTCGACGACGGGCGCGAGCGCAGCTACAAGGCCGCCCGCGCCTGGCTCCGCTCGCTCCCACGCCCCGAGTCCCCCGGCGATGCGCTCACCTTCGAGATCCGCCTCAGCGAGTTCAGCGCCCAGGGCGCCAGCCCCGAGCCGGGCATCGGCGTCCAGATCTCCGAGGCCGGCCAGTTCGGCGACCGCACCATGAAGGGGATCAAGCCCGCGCTCGACCCGCTCCCGCGCCTGATGGCCATGTCCTCGCGGGCGCTGCTCGACATCGCCGCGGCGCACCTCGACGCCGTTCCTCACGACGAGGTCGTCCGTCAGCCCGCCGAGATCCTCCGCGAGGACATCGACGAGCTCATGCGCGAGATCGTCTCCAAGGAGCAGGAGCGCATCGCCATGAGCGTCGCCTGTCTGGTGATGGTGCTCACCGGCGGCGTCATGGCCATGCGCCTTCGCGACAGCCTCCCGCTGGTGGTCTACCTCTGGAGTTTCTTCCCCGCCCTGGCCGCGGTGCTCACCATCGTCGGCGGCCAGCAGATGGTCCACGAGCACGGCATGGTCGGCCTGCCGCTGCTGTGGGGAGGCGTCGGGGGGCTGGCGATCTTCACCGGCCTCGAGTATTGGAAACTCCGGAAGCACTGACCGCCCCCCTGACCTGACGCACCCATGACCACCGCCGCCGCCACCGCCGTCTCATCCCCGTCGCCCGCGGCGTCGCCGTCGCCGGCGGCGCTGGAGGCGGGGGCCTCGCGCTGGGGATACAGCGTGCGGTCCATCGTGCTCCTGGCGGTGGCGCTGGGCCTGGCGCGGCTGGCGTACCTGGCGCTCTTCTGCCCATACACGCTGGTCGAGGACGAGGCGCACTACTGGGAATGGTCGCGCCGGCTCGACTGGAGCTACTACAGCAAGGGCCCGGGGATCGCGCTGGCGATCCGCGCCTTCACCGCCCTCCTGGGCGACACGGAGTTCGCCGTGCGGCTCCCCGCGGCGATCGCCTCCATCGTGACGGTCCTCTTCAGCGGGCTCCTCGCGGCCGACGTCGCCGGCCGGCGCGGGAGCCCGTGCTGGCGCATCGGCTTCTACGGCGCCGCGGCCGTCGCCCTCGCGCCGGTGATGCAGGCCATCGGGCTCATCTCCACCATCGACGGGCCGTGCGTCGCCTGCTGGGCGGTCGCGTCCTGGGCCGGATGGCGGGCCATGGAGCGAGGTTCGAGGTGGGCGTGGGTCGCCCTCGGCGCGGCCATCGGGGTCGGCTTCCTCTTCAAGTACACCATCCTGCTCCTCCCCCCCGGCCTGCTGCTGTATGCGATGCTGCGCCGCTGGGGCGAGGGGGAACTCTCCCTGGCGCGGACCTGGCGCTGCTGGGCCGCGGGAGGGACGCTCGCGGCCATCGCCGGCCTGGCGCCGGTGCTCATCTGGAACGCGCAGCACGGCTGGCCCACCGTCCTGCACCTGCTGGGCCACCTGGGCCTGGCCTCGGGCGACATGCCCCCGCCGGCCGCCCCCGGGCGAGGCTGGACGCCGAAGTGGCTCTTCGAGTTCATCGGCGCGCAGTTCGGGATCGTCGGGCCGGCGCTTTTCCTGGCGTGCGCGGGCGCGGTCTGCGGCGTCTGGTCGTGGTGGGAGGCGGCGCTGCGGCTGCGCCGCGCGGGCGTCTCCTCGCGGGCGCTGCCGACGGACGAAGAACTCGAGCCCCTCAACAGCATGCTCTACCTCGTCTGCTGCGCTGCGCCGGTGCTGGCCTTCTACCTCGTCGTCGCCCTCGTGGCCGAGGCCGAGGGGAACTGGGCGATCGGGGCGTACGTCACGCTGCTGCCCCTGGCGGGGTGGCTCGCGGCCGATCACATGCGCGAGTATGTCCAGAAGATCCAGGTCTGGCGCCGCTTCGCATCGTCAGATCGGCCGTGGAGCGGCATCCTCCGTCGCCGCCCGGAGACGCCGGGGCAGATCCTCTGGCACGCGGCGATCGTCTACGGGCTGATCTCGGGCGTGGGGATGCTGCGGCTCGACCTCGTGCAGTCCGCCCTGGCGCGTGCCGACGCGGGCCTGGCCCGGATCGGCGTCCGGACGGCGATGGCCCGTGCGGTGCCGACCGGCCGGTTCATGGGCGCCGACGAGATGGGCCGGCACGCCGGCGAACTGGCCGCGGACCTGCGCGTCGCCACCGGGCTCGAGCCGTTCATCGTGGCGCAGCACTACGGGCGCGCCAGCCAACTGGCGTTCTACATGCCCGGCCGGCCGACGGTCTACTGCGCCAGCAGCCGCACCGGGGGCCGGCGGACGCAGTACGACCTCTGGCCCGACACGGACCTCGACGACCCGGCGCTGCTCGGGCGGCCGGCGATCATCGTGGGGCGGGACGTCGCGGCCTGGCAGCAGGCCTTCAGCGGGCTGTCGCGTCTGGGTCCGCTGCGCGGGGACGGCAAGGGCGAGACGCGGCCGGCGTTCGTCGGCGTCGGCTTCCTCGGCTTGCCGCCCCCCGGGGGGACGGTTCTCGCGGGGCCGGGCGGGGGCGAGGACGGGGCGAGCCTCGCCGGCGGCGCGCCGGGCGCACCGGCGCCGGCCGCGGGAGGGGCGCCGTGACGACCGCGACGGGCCGGCCCGATCTGCCAGCGGCGGTGGAGCGCCCGCTGCGTGCGCGTGCGGCGGCGGCGGTCGCGGCGTGGGGCGCGGCGCTGCTGGTCGCCTCCGTGCTGGACCGCGCCGCGTACGAGGCCCTGAGCGTCACGGACGATCACTCCCGGCGCATGCTCGAGAGCGCCGACTGGTACCGCGTGCTGCGGGTCATGGGTTCGATGTGGCTGTGGGGGCCGGTCGCGGCCGTGTTCATGATGGTGGACCGCGCGAGGATCCGGGAGGGGGCGCGGATGAGCGGGGGGTGGACCCGCCGGGGGGTGATGCTGCTGACGTGCGCGCTGCTCAGCGGCGGGGCGGCGGAACTGCTCAAGGCCCTCGTCGGGCGGCTGCGCCCTGAGAACTCCGGGGGGTGGTACGCCTTCATGTCCCTGGGCGAGCGGCTGGAGTGGAACTGGTCGGACCTGGGCATGCCCAGCAGCCACGCGGCGGTGGCGTTCGGGGCGGCGATGGCCCTCTCCTTCACCCACCGGGCCGCGGCGCCGCTGCTGTTCCTGGGGGCGGCGGGGTGCGGGCTGACGCGGGTGGTGATGGAGCAGCACTACCTCTCGGACGTCGTGGCCGGGGCGGCGGTGGCCTACGCTGTGTCGCTCGCGGTCTGGCGGGTGGACGCCCGCAACAACGGCGGCGTCGGGCTTGGCGTGCCGGCGGCGGGGGCCAGGACGGAGGGGCGGCCGCGGCCCGCGCGGGGGAGCGCAGCGCCATGAGCACACTGGACCGGTACATCGCCCGGCAATACGCCATCAACGTCGTCACGCTGATGGTGCTGCTGTTCTGCTTCGTCGTCACGGTGGACGTGGCGCTGAACATCGACCGGTTCGTGCTCAACGCCGAGCGGATCGCGCGGGCCGGGGACCCGGCGGCGGCCTCCGGGGGCGCGGCCGAGGAGCCGTCGTCGCTGCGGGTGGCGGTGGTGACGGTCTTCCTGGTGGTGGACCTGTGGTGGCCGCGGCTGGTGCAGTTGTTCAGTTACATGCTCGGGCTGGTGCTCGCCGGGGCGATGGGGTTCACGGTGACGCAGCTCGTGCGCCACCGGGAACTGGTGGCGATGCTCGCGGGGGGGATCAGCCTGCACCGGGTGGCGCGGCCGATCCTGATGGTGGCCATCGCGGCGACGGGGGTGCAGGTGCTGACGCAGGAGCTGGTGATCCCGCGGATCGCCCCGCTGCTCAACCGCGAGCACCGCGACGCGGGCAAGCGGGACTGGTCGGGCTTCGAGGTGAAACTTCCGGCGGACGGGCAGGGGCGGCTGTTCTACGCCAAGTGGTTCGACCCCGAGACGGGCGAAGCGCAGGTGATGCACATCTGGGAGCGGGACCGCGACGGGCGGGCGGTGCGGCGGATCAGCACGGACCTGGCGGTGTGGCGCAACGGGGCGTGGGAACTGACCGAGCCGCGAGAACTGGTGCTGATGCCCGCGCGGGCGGAGGGGGACGAGCAGTCGCCCCCGCGCGCGGCGGTGGAGCGTCCGTCGTCGGTGACGCGTCTGGAGACGGACATGGACCCGCGGACGCTCCTGGTCAAGCGGTACGAGGGCCTGAGCGGGACGCTGAGCTGGCGGCAGATCAGCGAGATGGTCGCCAGCCCGCTGATCAACGAGCAGATGCGGGCGCAGCTGGAGCGGGTCCGGTGGGGGCGGGTGGCGCTGATGATCTCGAACCTGCTGGCGCTGGTGATCACGATGCCGTTCTTCCTCATGCGCGAGCCGAAGAACATGGTGGTGCAGTCGCTCAAGTGCGCGCCGGTGGGGATCGTGGCGATGATGGGGGGCGTGCTGGGGACGGCGGTGGCCGTGCCGGGTCTGCCGCCGGGGCTGTCGGTCTTCCTGCCGGTGCTGGTGCTGACGCCGGTGGCGATCGCGGTCGTTTTCTCGGTGAAGACGTAAGGCCCCGATCCGGGACGCGCGGCGACCGGACAGGGGGCGCGGGGCCGGACGGGGGCGGAGGGCCGCGGCCCGATCCGATCGGGTAAGCTTCAGCCGCAAGATCAGAGTGGGGCGGGCCGGGGGAGCGAGGACCGGTCGGGCATGACCTCCGTGGTGTTCTACTTCCAGGTTCACCAGCCGTGGCGGCTGCGGCGGTACACGGTCTTCGACTCCGACCCGTTCTACTTCGACCACGCCAGGAACGGCGAGATCTGCCGCAAGGTGGCGGCGAAGTGCTACCGGCCGGCGACGGAGCTGATCCTGGACCTGGTGCGCCGGCACGAGGGGCGGTTCCGGGTGAGTTTCTCGATCTCCGGGGTGGCGCTGGACCAGTTCCAGGAGTTCGCGCCGGACGTGATCGACCTCTTCAAGAGGCTTGCGGAGACGGGGGCGTGCGAGTTCATCGGGGAGACGTACCACCACTCGCTGAGTTTCCTGTACTCGCGCGAGGAGTTCGCGGAGCAGGTCCGGCTGCACACGGAGAAGATCCGGTCGCTCTTCGGGCAGACGCCGCGGGTGTTCCGGAACACGGAACTGATCTACAACAACGACGTGGCGCACGTGGTGGCGAGCATGACGGACGAGGAGGGGCGTCCGCGCTTCTCGGGGATGCTGTGCGAGGGGGTGGACCACCTGCTGGGGTACCGCTCGCCGAACTACGTCTACCGCCCGCCGCACACGGGGGCGGGGCCGGGCGGGCGGCCGTTCGCGCTGCTGCTGAAGAACTACCGGCTCAGCGACGACATCGCGTTCCGGTTCAGCAACCGGGCGTGGGCGGAGTGGCCGCTGTCGGCGGAGAAGTTCGCCGCGTGGGTGAACCAGATCAACGGGAACGGGTACGTCTGCAACCTGTTCATGGACTACGAGACCTTCGGCGAGCACCAGTGGGCGGACACGGGGATCTTCCAGTTCCTCGATGCGCTGCCGGGGTGGATCTACGACATCAACCCCGGGCACAACGACTTCCTGACGGTGGGGGAGTCGCTCCAGAAGTACGATCCGGTGGGGGTGTACGACGTGCCGCACATGATCTCGTGGGCGGACACGGAGCGGGACCTCTCGGCGTGGCTTGGGAACTCGATGCAGAGCAACGCGCTGCAGGAGACGTACAAACTGGAGCGTGCGGTGCGGTCTCGCCTGGCCGCGGCGGAGCAGTCCGGCGACGAGAAGGAGATCGCCGAGGCGCGGTACCTGCTGGAGGACTGGCGGAAACTGACCACCAGCGACCATTTCTACTACATGTGCACGAAGTACTGGGCGGACGGGGACGTGCACAAGTACTTCAGCCCGTACGACTCGCCGTACGACGGGTACATCAACTTCATGAACGTGCTGGACAACGTGCGGGCGCGGGCGGTGGGGAAGTAGGTCTTAGGCACTCG
>Ga0207867_1000220_pt1 | contig 70004 bp, 73 predicted proteins | sample HigsolmetaAR206D_FD_184838 | JGI IMG/M metagenome (GOLD analysis project Ga0207867, IMG submission 184838) | Ionic liquid and high solid enriched microbial communities from the Joint BioEnergy Institute, USA - AR20-6-D (SPAdes) (version 2) ...
GGAACTGAAACCGGCTTGAATGAACTGAGGTCAAAGTAAATATATCAGTGACATATTCACTGACGCGTTAGTATGACATTTTCACTGACGCTTGACAGGGGTCCACAGGGAATTCCATCCCCGAACGGCCTTTTATTTATTTTTCCTCAAACGGCGGAAAAAATCGGTCAGCAATGCGCCGCACTCCTCGGCCAACACCCCCGGAACGACTTCCGCCACATGATTAAACCGGCCGTCTTGCAAAAGATTCATCAACGTGCCGGCGCAACCGGCTTTCGGATCGGCGGCGCCATAGACGACGGTGTCGACGCGCGCTTGGATGATCGCGCCGGCGCACATCGGGCACGGCTCCAACGTCACGTAAAGCGTGCAATCGCAAAGCCGCCACGTGCCGAGCCGTTCGCTCGCTTTTTGGATCGCCAACACTTCCGCGTGGGCGGTCGGCTGCTGTGTCGTTTCGCGCAAATTATGGGCCGAAGCGATCACTTCGCCGTCCTTGACCAGGACCGCGCCGATCGGCACCTCGCCGATCACTTCCGCTTTTTTGGCTTCGTCGATCGCCAGCCTCATGTATAATTCGTGATCGGTCATTGTAAGCTCCTATTCGTTCAACAAAATCGCAATCGGTTCAGCTGTAATTTTATTGGCAAAATACGATGTTGGCAAGCGGCGGCACGTCACCATCCTCCGCGTCTTCGCTTTGGCCGCCAAAAAACGTGCGAACCAGCGCTTATTAAAGGCTCTCATATGAACAGAGGGTTCCGTTCAATCCGGCGGAAGACCGCTGAGCAGAACGGCGCACAACCTTGACGTCCGCCGGCCATTTTTCCTAAATGATACACCGCGAGCCCTTGATTCAACCGCGCCGGTTTTCATCGAACAAAAAGGACGGCCGGTGACTCCGGCCGTCCTTTTCCTAAACCAACGGGTTCGCTATTCCGCTCATCCGTTTTTTTCAATGGCAAGGGCGCGATCGTTTTTTATAATGAGCGTGAAGAAAACGACACCGGCGCAGATGAAGCAAACGCCCCACAAGAACGTGCTCAAATCGGACGTGCCGGCGATGATGACATAAATCGAATAGGCCATACCGAGAAATCCGACCAGCCCTTCCCGCCAGCGTTCGCGTCCGGTCGCCAAACTGCCGTCGATGACCCCCTTGACTTGAAATATAGTGGTCACCAAATACGGAAGCAAATAGGCCAAGGTTGCGATCGTGATAATGAAGCTGAAAGCGTCGGCAATCGATTTGGAAATCGTCGACAGCAAAAGGAATTGCGTCGCGATATTGGTGATCGTAAGCGACTTGACGGGCGTCCCTTTGGCGTTCTCCTTGGCAAAGGATTTCATAAACAAACCTTGTTTGGCCGATTGATATGGCACTTCTGCGCTGAGCAAGATCCAACCAATGGTCGAACCCAAAAGACAAATGATGGCGAGGACGGCGAGCAAATATCCCCCCGCAGGGCCGATCGCTTCCGTCAACGCGTCAACGAGCGGTTTCGAGGACGCGGTCAAGCGTGAATGGGTCAAAGAGCCCATCACCAAAAGCGTGATGGCAATATAGATCAGCATCGCGATCAAAAGACCGGCGATCGTCGAGCGCTTGACATCGATCATCCGCTTCGCCCTTGAGGAAAAGACCACCGCCGATTCAACGCCGACAAAAGCCCACAAGGTGGACAACGCCGCGTGGTTCAGCTGCCCCAAAAGCCCGACCTTGGCTCCGGTATCCGCATCCGTGATCGGTTCCGCAAAAGGAATGAGGTGACTGAGCTGAAACGTCGTGAGCGTCGCGAAAATGAAAAGCACGAATCCGGCGACCTTGGCGAACGTCGCCACGAAATTCACTTTACCCGCGCCTTCGACGCCGTTTAAAATCAAATAGTTAATGCCCCATAACAGCGCGGAGCAAACAAGAAACGTGACGAGCCGGCCGACGGTAAGCCGGATGCCATAACCTTCGGCGATTAAGGCGTCGCTGTTCAATATCGGGAAAAAAGTGGACAGATAGCCCGCCAATGACGTGATGACCGCCGCGTTTCCGGCAATGTTGGCCACCCAATATCCCCATGTCACAAAGTAACCGGACAATCGCGACAAATTCGTGCCTTCAGGGAAAATTCCCGTGGCATATACTTGCGGGCCCCCCGTCATATCCGGTCGTTTCACCGCGAGATGACCGAAGACCAGAGCGACGAACAAGATGCCGACACCGGTAAACATCCAAGCCAATAATACACCGGCGGGGCTGGCCGCTTTCGCCAAATCGCTCGGCAACATGAAGATTCCCGAGCCGACCATATTGCCGACCACGAGCGCCGTTAATACCCAAAATCCAAGTGATCCTTTCGCCATGGTCAATCTCCCCTCCATCGGAAAATGAAATATCCCGATCCACAAGCCGGTGGATGCATTTACTTTAATAATTTATTTCTCTAATGTACTAAAGCATAACACCGTTTTTTATTTTTTTCAACCGCTCTTCGGCCAAAAATTGATTGGAACATAATGGTTGCCGGATCAAATCTCCCTGCCGCGGAAAAAATGTTGAGGAATCCATGCGCGGAAAAAGAAAAACTCCTGAAGAGCGGCAGCCCTTCAGGAGTTTCAAACAAACAGAGGAAGTTATTGGCTTGTTTCCTTCTCGTCATTGGAAATCCCGAGGACATTAATGATTTTGAAGAAAAGGCTCAAAACGATCGCGGCGACGGTGGCCAACCCCATGCCTTTCAATGCGAAGTGGCCGATTTGAATCGTCGTCCCGCTGATGCCGATGACCAGCACAATGCAGGTAAGAATTAAATTTTGCGAACGGCCGTAGTCGACGTTGGATTCGATCAGCATGCGGACGCCCGATACCGCGATGACGCCGAACAGCAACAATGAAATGCCGCCCATGACCGGCGTCGGAATGGATTGAATCAAAGCCGCCAGTTTGCCAATGAACGACAGAACGATGGCAAATACGGCGGCGCCGCCGATGACCCACGTCGAATAGACGCGCGTAATCGCCAAAACGCCGATGTTCTCGCCGTAGGTCGTATTCGGCGTTGAACCGACCAAACCGGACAGGATCGTCGACAGCCCGTTGCTGAAAATGGAGCGGTCGAGACCGGGATCTTTAACCAAATCTTTACCGACAATGTTTCCGGTCACGATAAAATGGCCGATGTGCTCGGCAATCACAACCAGAGCCGCGGGAAGGATGATCATGGTGCTCGGCCAATCGAAATGCGGTGTGTAAAACGTCGGCAAGGAAATCCACGCGGCCTGTTTGACGCCGCTAAAATCGACCAAGCCGGCGATCGCGGCGATGATATAACCCGCGATGATGCCGATTAATATCGGAATGATTTTTAAAAAACCGCGGAACATGACCCAACCGACAACGGTGATGATCAACGTCAAAACGGAGACAGTGACCGCCGTCGGATCCGGGCTCCAATGCGCGCCGGCATCAGCTGGCTTGATGAATCCCGCCATTTGCGCCGCCGTCGGCACGAGTTCCAAACCGATGACCGCGACGATCGCACCCATCGCCGCCGGCGGAAAGATGACATCGAGCCATGCGGTGCCGGCGAGTTTTATGATCAAAGCGACGAGGACGAACACAACACCGACCGCAATGAATCCTCCGAGGGCGTCGGAATACCCGTGATCATGCAAAACGAACGTCACCGGAGAAATGAACGCAAAACTCGAACCCAAATATGCCGGGACCTTGCCTTGACAAATGAGCAGGTATAAGAGCGTGCCGATGCCGTTCATGAGCAAAATCGTCGCCGGGTTGACATGAAAATAAATGGGGACGAGGACGGTAGAGCCGAACATCGCGAACAAATGCTGCAGGCTCAGCGGCAAACTTTGCACGAACGGCGGACGCTCATTGACTTGAATCACACGTCCTGCCACGCGAACAACCTCCTTTGAGCAAAGATCTCGGTTTGTACACATCTCGTTCATTATAGCTTAACAATACTTAAGTAGGAATCCTTTTTTTGTACAACGATTTGGAAAAACGCATAAAAAAATGGACCGGGTTCGGAAAAAGAACCCGATCCGAATTTGAAGTTTCAGTCGCGGGACAGCGCCCCGATAAATTCGAGAATGTACAAGAAAAGGTTGACGATATCCAAATAGATGCAAACGACGAGCGCCGGGATGTCGCGCTCTTCAAATCCTTCGATCGTGAGCCGGCTGAAATCAAACAGCGTATAGCCGACGAAGATGAAAATGCCAAACGCGCTATAAATGAGATGCGCCGTGCCCGAAACGGGAAAGAAGATCTGCAGGATGCCCATGCCGATCAACGCGAGAAGGGAAATGAACAGGAAGCTTCCCAAAAAGCGGAAATCGCGCTTCGACACCATGGCATAGATGGCCGTTCCGCCAAAGGCGAACGCGGTGATGCCGGCCGCGCGCAAGACGACATCGCCGCCGAGCGTGCTCACATAATAGCTGATCGCCGGATACAGCGTCAGACCGGAAACAAACATGAACGCGAACATCAATGAATAACCGATCGCCCGGCGCTTGCGGGCGAACGCCATCATCACGATCATCACGATCTCAACGATGACGAGCGGGAAAAACAGCCGTTGCGGCACGTTTTGTCCGAAATAAAGGCCGGCCGTCGCCACCGCCATCCCCGCAAACAACGCGGTAAAAAATTTGGCATAGGGACGTTGGCTCGTTCGGATTACGGATTCCATTCTGAATCCACCCTTTCATAGGAATCGTCTACAAGTTATACGAAATGACCGCCTGATGGGTTTCTAAGGCGTTTCATCAAAAAATTTCGTCATATCCGTCTCAAACTCATTATAAACGATCGGAGCGCCGCACACAAACGGTTTTCACCGAACGGCATTGAAAAGGCACATGTAGGAGAAACCGCCGCCTGCATCAAGGCGCGCCACGGAACCGCCGGAACGCCCAATCCGAAAGCTCATCCTTCGACGCGGTCCGCCGCGTAGCAGGACCTTCGTCTTTTCAATTCCCGTTTTCGCCCACACCTTGCATTTTGCGGAAGACGCGCCCGACCGGCTTTTTCATGGAATATATTTTAAAGCCCTCGCCTCAAACAAAAAAAGCAGGAAGCCTTTACGGCTTCCCGCTTTTGATTAACTGAACGGAACTCGCTTGCGCGTTTGAATTTGCAGGATTTTGTTGTGCAAACTCTGTTCCGTTTCCCCATTGACTTGGTGGAAGGAACGCTTTGCATTGGCTCTAGGGGATTGAAACGGGTCCTTATATAAGGACGCCGCCGATATCCGGTTGTCCAACGTCAGTCCCTCTTTTCAGTCTCGTGGTCGCTTCTTGCCTGATTGGACAGGAACATGCGAGCCATCGGCCGATCTCTGATCGTGCCGTCCGGCCGCTTCGATGAAAAAACATCCCGCGCCCTCGGTTGAATGGTGTTTTCACTTTGGACGGAGTATTGCTTTTCACCGCGATCCACCATGCCTGATTCCACCTTTCGCATGGGGTATTCTTATTTTGCTTAAAAAGCGGTGTTTTATTTATTCCAATTTTTTCATTCTCGTACGCGGCACCGGATCGACCACAGCTCTTTCATTTAAAGGGATTCATGCGAATCCGCGCGGCAAAAGAAGACGGCCATCCAAGACAATCGAAACGCTCATAACGCCGACTCCCTGTTGGAACCAAAACACTTGCGTCACTTTGCCGATTCCAGCTCTTATCTTGAGCGTTTTTCCGATATTCCGAGTCCTAAATTATAAAAACGCGGTTTTCTTTGCGGACGTCTTTGACCCTTCGGCGACCGTCAAACCGCACCCGATGGGAAACCCTCGAATGGGGCACTCCATGCTTTTATCTTTTCATCGCTATACCGCGTCCTTTGATTTAAAGCCGGATGATTGGAATGCCCCGGGCGTCGGATAAAATTGCAAAAAGGGGGCCTTTGCACACTTTCATACCTAGATTTTCAAAAATGGGTTGGATCTTTAAAATAAGTGCGGCGGCCCGAAATGGCAAATGAAAAAGCAAGGGACTTCTGCGCGAAATCCCTTGCTGAACCTATGTTTATGGCGACCCCGGCAGGATTCGAACCTGCGACGCACGGTTTAGGAAACCGCTCGGAATACGTTATGTACCGTTTATCGCGCTATATATGGCGTTGTGCTAATCGGTAGCCTAAACGGTCATGTAACACGCCTACGTTTTCGTTAATCGCATTATAACGTAATATAGGCGTGTAATCAAGCGTTAATTCTCGCAAAATTAACGGGTAATTATACGTCATCACGAATTTCATTTCGCGAGAATGCACGGTAGCGACACGTTAACCCATCGAGTCCAAAAAATTGCTCGCTAGCTGCAAACAGCAGCCGCGCGGGTTTCGGCGGACGCCCTGGGGGGTTACGCCCATTCGAAATTAAAAAAGAACATTAATAGTAAAGCCGGCGTAAGATAAATTAAGGCGTTTTCCGCGTGGTTACGCGATTTTTGACGCTTGTTAATTGCAAATTGGGCGATTTATTCCGTTCCTCAACATGCGGTTTATTTCGTTGTATCGATTTTACCCAAAGGCTTGTCCGTTTGCAAGCGGATTACCCCCCCCCCGAGTTTGAAATTTTGCCGAAAAATTTTTTGTAAGCGCTTACATTAATATTTATTTGTTGTACGCAAGCGCGGTGCATGAGGCGACGCGGCCAGCTCGCGCCCCTCCCCCGGGGGTAAAAAAAATCGCCGGCCACGCGATAGGCCAGCGACTAATTATGCTGTTTTGCTTCTTTCTTTCGTCTTATTAACGTTGATTTGCTTATCCCGGTCATTCGCTCCACTTCTGTGTATGAATGCGTCTCTAACAGCTCTAATGCGTGTCGTATCTGTTCGCGGCTAAACTTTCGCGGTCTGCCCTCACGGAAGTCCGGCCGTTGCTTAGCGATCGCCTTGCCTTCTTGTGTTCTCTCAACGATAAGATCCCGCTCGAACTCAGCAAATGCGCTCATGATCGTAAAAATTAATCGGCCTGTTGGCGTATTCTCGATAACGCCCATGTTAAGCACATGAACCCGAACGCCTCGCTCGAATAGCTTACGAATTACTTCGATCGCCTCACCCGTTGACCGCGCGAAACGGTCTAGCTTCGTTACAACTAGCGTGTCGCCGGTCTTTAATTCGCCGAGCAAGCGTTGAAATTCCGGGCGATCTGTTTTAGTACCGGTAAACTTTTCGCTAAAGATTATTTCACAGCCTTGTGCTTTTAACGTTTCAATTTGCGCTTCGAGCGATTGGCCCGCAGTTGAGACCCGCGCGTATCCATAAATCGTCATTATTCCCGCCTCACTTTTGAATATAAGTTTTGACACCGGTTCATACCTTGATAATACGACAGCAACAAAACGGTGTCAATACTTTTAAGTTTTGAATATGGTGAGACGGTCGATAACCGCTAAATCGAAAAAAATCGGCAACCTCAAAATGTTTGAGCAGGCCCGCGCGAAGCGGGCGTAGCTTGTGAAATTGTACCGAAAGTAAAATAATGTAAAAACGCTTTTCTTTTTCCTACTTCTATATAGCTAAGAATTAATCACCTTTACGCGCCTTCTTGATCCGCTCGATATCCGCTTTTATTTGATCGATATTTGTGTCGGTATTCGATTTATTTTCGATTTCATACCTATATACTGTAAAGAATTTTTCGCTTTACAAACTGCTGCTAAATCGGAAAAAATCGGCAATCTCAAAACGTTCTATGGGCCGCGCGCCAAGCGGCCGCGCCTTGTGAATCGATGCGCCGCTCAATTGTACTAAACCGTACATTCCCACAATCCTACTTATATATGTACGGATTAGCCATCGTCTTTAGTTTAGCGTCTTTTCACGCTCTCATAAGCGGTTTAGACAAAAAAAGCGCGACCCCCCGAGTTTTGGGAGGCCGCGTCTCGTGAGCGCAGAGGCTCGTTATTTTGTTACGAACTTTAACGAAGTAAAGCGTTAAAGCATCATTATATATCGGCTAACAATCCCTGCGTAACATCGTCACATCAACCGATCTTATAAACGTCTTGCAGTTCGCTGCGTTCAATAAACGCATCGCTATGTTTGACGCGATTCGTCGCGTCAAGACGGCTAATACCGTGAGAGTAGCGATCAACAAGCGCTTGAGCCGGCACATAACGTTGTTTATGAAACTCCGCATCGAGCGCTTGCAGTCGCTTCACCGCGTCTATCCATTTCGCTTTAGCTTGGCGCATTTCTTGCAAAATCGGCTCGGCATATTGAGCTCGGACATTCGCGAGGTAATCGTTCCATTCCTTCACAAATTCGTCGATCGTGATTTCACCATTTTTCAATTTCGTTTCAGCTTCAAAAGTCGGAAAATCCATTCGTTATCGTCCTCCTCAATTTGTTTTGCGAGCAAGAAACTCGACGCGATTTGTCGCGCAGATTCCTTTTTTATCGGCAGCAAGTATCGTGTATTTCTTACCGTCATGCTCGACATTCACGAATTGATCGTAATTGTCCGCGATTAAATCGAAGTCAACTGAAAATTGAATGTCGCCTTTTTCCACCGAGACCCCATCGTTGAGTACGCGATCCTCGCCCGACAGCTCGGTCACGACGGCATCGACATTGACGCGCATTTCTTCCGTTTCTTCTTCGCCGGTGAAGGGATCTCGCGAAATGACGCGCTCGTAAATCAACGTGACCGGTTCGGTGCGCTTTGCAATGATTTCCTTTCGCGTTTGCTTTATGAATTGAATATCGTCGTCAGTAAGCATGATCACTCACCCTCATTTGTTAATTAAATACTGATCGTCGAGCTTACGAATTTGATGATGTACCGGCTCAATTTGCGCTTTGAGCGCTTCGGCCCGTCGCATAAGCTCGCTCTTTTTCGCGTTCAATTCGTCAATCATCGCTTGATCGCGTTCGCTCGCTTGACCGCTTGCCGGCACCAGCTCAAAAATTTGCCGATCGAGCTTTTGCCACTGGGCGCGCAATTCGTCAATCTCGCGGTCAATAGCGAGTTCTAGCGGCCGCAGCGCTTCATTAACTTCGTTTTCGAGCACGTTCGCATCGGTCACAAGTGCGTCATGCTGCGCGAGCAAGTCGAGATATTTTTGCTTAGCCTCGAGAATGACTTTCCGCAACTCTTCGTCTTCCTTGCGCTTTTTCTCGAAGGTTTCGCTCGCTTCGGCCCGAATTTTTTCGGCCAGAGCTGCGCATTCTTCAGGATCATATTGAAGCTTATGATGCTTCTGATACTCCGCGATTTCGATTTTGCGCTTTGTCGCCGAGATTTCCTTGTCGGCCCGTTCGAGCGCCTTTTCGTCGCCAGCGATCAGCGCATCGAGGCGCTGGGTTTGCAAGTTTTCGAGATTCGCAATAAGCTCGCTGACATGATTGGTTAGCTCGGCAAGGGATTTGTCGCGAGCTTTCTTCCAGTCATAAAACTCTCTTAATGCTTTCAACATCAGTCATCAGATCCTTTCATAGCATTAATTTTCGTCTCAAGCGTCATGAGCTTCGCGAGTGTGCGGGTGTCACGATATCCCTTCGCTTGATAAGCCTTTTTCAATTCGTCATACTGACTTTGCAATTCATCAACCGTCATGCCGGCGTATGGGTCGGCTGGTTTATCAAGCTCTGCCATTTCCGCGCTAATTTCATAGAAACGCCGGATCGCGGCTTTAAATTCGCTCTCTGTGACATTTCTAAAAGCGCTCGGGGTCTTTCGATATTCTCGAATCACTTTCTTTAAATCGAGCAACTCGCGCTCAAGTTGTGCTTTTTTATCGCTCATTTAATATCCCCCTCAATACCAACCTCTGAAATATTTTCTTATCTGAATATCTCGTGCTTGCTTCTCGGAAACGTATGGCTCAACGATACGGCCGACTTGCCGCCCATCCATTTCGACCGTCAAATTCGTTAGCTTGCTTTCGAGCTTGTGGATTGCATTAATAAGCCGGTCATCGCGCGATTCAACCGTAACAGTGCCGTTAACCGCCGAGCCTAAAGCGCTGTAAACTCCGGTAGGCGTTGCATAGGCAAGCGAGACTCGCGGCATGTCAGGTATGGCCGCTTGCACCATTCGTTGGGCAGCGTCAGCGACCTGTGACCGCATTTTGTCGATGCCGACGATGAGGCCGGCCGGAATCCAACGGCCGACTTCTTTAGCCATGACACGCGAAGGCGAATGGATACCGAAGAATTTTTTGATTCCTCCGACGATACCATCAACAAATCCGCTGATCTTGCTTAAAATCCACTTTTTAACTGACTTAATACCGTTCCATAACCCGCGGATAAGGTCGGCGCCGGCTTTCACTAGCTGCGGTACAGCTTTTATGACTGCTTTTGCTAAGTCGACTACAAGCGTTCCACCGAGCTTTAAAAGTTGAGGGATTAGTTTAAGAACGCCTTTAATAATCGCAAGCAATATTTGACCGCCGGCAGCTAAGATTTTTGGTAGATTTTTAATCAACGCATCTGCTAACGCTGTAATCAACTTTATAGCGGCAGTTATAAGCTTGGGCAAAACTTTGGTTATACCATTGATTAATGCTGTTAATAGTTTCACACCAGCGTCGATAATTTTTGGCAAGTTTTTAATTAGAGCGTTAACTAATGCTGTGATTAATTTAATTCCAGCATCAACCAATTTAGGAAGTATTTTAATTATCCCATTAATCAACGCGTTGAGAATTTGAATACCAGCGTTAATGATCGTCGGTAGATTAGCAATCAACGCATCAACAAGCGCGAAGATTAGCGTAATCGCTGCATCTATCAGCGTTGGTAAAACACTTATAATGCCGTTAATTAACGCCAGTAATATTTGAATGCCTGCATTTATAATGGTTGGCAATGCTGATATAAGCCCGTTAATCAAGGCGGTTATAAGTGTGATTCCGGCGTTAATAATCTGCGGCAACATGCTTATGAGCGCATTTGTTAGCACTGTAATAAGCTGGGTCACAACGTTAATTATCGTCGGTAGCATCGAAATGATGCCGTTAATCAACATCGTAAACAACTGTACGCCAGCGTTTAGAATAACTGGTAATGCCGAAGTGATCCCGTTGATAAGTGACGTGATAATCGTAACAGCAGCCGTCAAAATCGCGGGTAATGCTGTATTTATCCCACTTACGAGCGCTTGTATGATCGTTGGTGCATAAGTACTTATCAATGATGATAATTGCGTGAATGCGTTCGTGATTGCCGTTAGTATGGTCGGTAGATTTTCATTCAAAAAATCAGCTATTGCCGGCATAAACTTTGTTAAAGAGATAAGAAGACCCGGAAAACCGCCAACGATAATGCCGATGATAGTCGGTATCAGCATTTTAAAAATCGACGTAATATCATCCATGTTTCCGGACAACGCGCCTTTGACAGTTTCCCCGAAAGAACTAAAGGCATTAGATACCGAACTGCCCAACGTAGTCGCGAACGTAACTACCTTGTTTTTTATAGTGTCAAAAGATGGTAATAGTGACGATAATTTATTTTTTACTGAATCAATGACCGGCATCGCAGATTGAAATGCTTTTGTCACGCGTGCCCATAGATTTTCAAAAAACGATGAAACTGGTTCCCACTTTTTAATGACCCCTGTCGCAGCAGCAGCAAGTACAGCAACCGCAGCTGCAACAATCCAAACAGTGCCGCTCATCGCAGCTAATCCGGTTATAAGTGGGCCGATGAACACCCACAAGCTACCAAATGCTGCCACCATGCCGCTAATTAGACCGATACCGATAGCCAATGGCGATAACAGCAGCGTCAACGCGGGAATGAGCAACAAAATCCCTTGCAACACCTTCGCCATTTTCGGATGCGCTTTGTTAAATGCTATTGTCATCTTTGCCAGCGCATTTATAAAATTGAAGACTGGTATCATCACTTGCGCAAATACTTGCCTCATCGGCTCAAACGCTTTCTTAAGATTGGCCGACATGTTTTTAAACGCGGTGGCATATTCTTTATTGGCCTTCATCGCCGCCTTATGAAGACTGCCGTAAAAAATAGCGCTCGTAACTGATGCTGCAAGTGCGACAGCTTGAAAGCGCATTAAGCCTTGGTTGATTTTCGCCTGCTCGTCGATCAACGCTTTCATGGACGCGTTAGGCCCAAGTCGTTTGAGCGCCAGGACTGCTGCGTTACCGCTGTTAGCAATCCGGTTCAGCGCGTTAGCCACTATGAGGCCGCTTTTATTTACTTTTAGCAGCGGATTATTCATGCTTTTGTAACCGTCTGCAATCCGTTTTGCTTGCGTCGTCATATTCATCATGTAGCCGGCCGTCTGAATCATTGACATGCCTAGGCTCTTATTCGCGTTTATCATGTTGTCGTTCGCTTTTTTGTACCGTTTGCCGAGGTCATCGACTTGCTTCATAAATTCAGCGTTAGTGCCTTTGAAGTTGCCCATCGAACGCGACAAACTGTACATGTCTTTTTCGACTTCGAATAGTTGACGACGGAACGGAAGCATTGCTTTGGCATCTTCCAGCTTGAACGCATTCTTCATCGCACTAAATTGACGTTTCATGTCGCGCAGTTCTCGAATGGCGGAATTAATGCCTTTTGAAAAATTCGATATGTCCGCGCCAACTTTTACAAGAATATTAGACTCCAAATTTCCACCTCCTCATTAATTCTCGCGCTTTTCTGTTCGCCATATTTTGCAATTCATATGATTTTTTATACTTTCCGTCCAAAATTGCTGTATAAACGCTTATAAAATCGTCTATTATTTCAATAAAAAGGTCGATTTCGGGGATGGTTGTTAATTTTTCCGCGGTCTTTTTGTGTTGCTTCAGCATTTTAATTACTTTTTTCGCTGTTTCTTCTGTTGCATTTTCAATAGATTCAGTTCCCAACTGATTCAAACTAAATAAAATCCGATTAAATTTTTGAGCATCGCGTTGTTTGATTTTTTTCATTCGCTCGCCTCCATCAAATTCGTCTAGCAATCGGTAGCTTGATTATTCCGTACATCATTGGCTCGTGGTAGCCCTCATAGCCATTCGCGCGAAGCCAATCGGCCGCTTGGATTTCGTGATCGATTGCGTTGAATGACGCAAGATATTCGCCGGTCACGGTATCTGTAATTCGGACATGATTTCCATCGAATTCAACACGCGCACACTTCATTTATGCCTTTTTCGCCCTCGCTTTCGCTTCAAATGTGGAAATTCATCGTCAATCAATGCTTTAAGCCAGCTCGGATAATAGTCATGTGGACGCACCCGATCCGTCTCTTTTTTCTGTCTTGTATGACGCGGCACGTAATTCCCCCTCCAAACGTGCAATAATGACAGATTTTCAGGTCAAATTTCGATTCTAAGCCGTTTTTAATTAGCGGGTAATATAAACGGTCTTGTTGACTCAAAAATAGCTTAAAACGGCTAATTAACTGAAATTTTGACACCGAACTGTCGCTCGGCCATTCGACGATCGGCACTCGGAATACGGTATTGAATCGCGGTGAGCTTGCCAAATCGATAATATTCGGCCATAATTTCCCACCTCTTTTTCGAGCGCTTGATGCGTCGAATGAGTTCTCGATCCTCCGTGTAACCAGCTAACCAGCCCGGTTCCAATTTCCAAAGCTCATTCATACCCTTTCTTCCTCGATGCGCCGCGTGGCGTCCGCTGCGACTTCAATTTCTCCGCCAGCTACCGAGCGTTTTACGTCCGCTCGTAAGACGTTGACTTGATTATTTTGATGTGTTAAAGTTAAAATGGGATATTTTTCGCATGTTATCAAAGAAACTCAAAAAAGCATCATCAATTGTGAATCGTGCAGCTAATTTCGCTTGTACTCGCGGAGTGACAGCAAGACTGCCGCTTTCGATTCGCCCAACAGTCGCCGGCGATACGCCTAGGAAGTCGGCAAACTTCGGCTGGGTCATGTTTAAATACAACCGGATCGCACGAAACATTTCATTTGTCATAATTTAACCTCCTTTTCTTACTATCGGGGCTAAAAAATAGCCCTCTCAACTATATCTTTTTTACTGCGGCTAAATTTGTCCGGGTAGCGTTCTGATAAATACCGATCTAATTCATCCAAAGGCATATACCATGTTTTAATGGGACTTGGTTTTCGTGCTTCCTCATATTTTGCAAATCTCACGCGAACAATGTACTGTTTTTCCTCTGTTGCCTCATATTTCGGTTTTCGCCGGCCTCCCATGCGCTCCGCTCGTTGTCGGGCTGCCGCAATCATCTCCAAATGCTGATAATCAAATGATGGCTCATATTTGTATGAGTGCAAAAACATTTCGTGCTCATCGAGCCAAAACGGGTATTCAAGCTCACTCGCATAAAGTTCATCGCGCTTCGTTTTGCGCTTCGGATTTAATAACGCCTCGTCCGCTCGCCTCATCGCCCGGTTAAGCGTGTCGCGCGCGACCTTGCACTCATGCGAGCAAGTTTTCGCATTGTTCGGTCGAGTTTTATCGCGGAAGAAATATCCACAATATGCACAGCGTTTAATTCTTTCGTCAGTCGTATCGTGCAATTCGCCTCGCAGCAATCGCCGGATGAACGGCAATGCATGCTCTCGGGTCAAGCCCTCAACGAATGGCCGAGCGAATTCGATCGCACCGGTGCCGGGCTCTCGGTATTCGATGTTAGTTGATCCCATTTAATTCCTCCTATATCTCGAAATTTGCCCATGCTTTTAATAGATTTCGCATACGACTCGATGGCAAATATAACTTGATGAGCTCGCCTTTTCGAATCCTCGACCGCCAAATCCATTGAAGCAAGTCGCTCACCGCGAGCATGTCCTCGTTAATTTGCACGCCATTATCCTGAAAAAACGAATTTATATGGGGGTTCGAATAACGGTTGTAAATATATGCGATTGCCCAACGATCGGCATAATCATTCGTCGCGCGAGAATTTAGGGGGATAGCGACCTCATTTTTGCCGTCATCAGCTTTCTTCCTAGGCTCTTTGTAGCCTTTCGGCGCGATCGTCGCTTGAATTTCTTTTAAAGTCGAATAGTAAACGTCAGATCGCTTTGCTTCACAAACATTTTGGAAGAAATTGTATAAATTATTTCTGATTTCGCGGTAAAGCTCCGTATTGGCTCGGCGCAAATAAGTCGCACTCAAGGCGTTTTTACGCTTACCTATATCGTTCATTTTGCCTTCGTAGATATCGATTAACTTAAAAACTTCCTTGCGTGGTTCTTTGCTCGGATCATATTCTGTAAGCTCATAGCTCCCGTCTGCGTTTTGCTTCATCGCTTTGTATTCATACTCAAAACCGAACAGATCGAAATAATATCGCTGCATTTGGCCGGCGAAAAGATACGTCATAACGATAACTTTGTCTAAAACTTCAAATACACGCGGCGGAAACGCCCAAACAAGGAATTTCCCGCGGTGGTAGTAGAGATTGCCCGCCTGCGCCAGTTCGCGAATGTCCCGGTAACGGCTGTCATCGTACGGATCGCCTGTCCATTCGACGCGATGGCCAACGATTCGAATGTCGCCTGAAGCTTCGAGTTTTTTAATGTCGCTTGGCCGAACGTTGACCGGCTCAACGCAGTCCATCACTTCGTCTAAAATGAGCGTGTAACCGGAATCGGTTAAAAGCTCGATGAGCTCGTCATCGGCGGTCTGAAAAAGCGAATGCGTGCTCGCTATATCCGCGCCTTTGACGATTAATTCTTTCAAACTCGTAATTTTCCGTCCATCTTCATTGGCATTGTTTGGCTCCAAAAAATCGCGGCCATATACTTGCTCCCTAATACGTTTCACTTCCGACAAAAATGGCGTAATGTAAATGAATTTTTCGAGCGGATCAGCAGCGTTCATGTATTGAATCGCCCAGCTCGTTTTTCCGCTACCCATAATTGAATCAATAACGGTGATCTTTCCCATAAAATTCCTCCTTCGAATTCGCGCTACTCGACGCAACTTTAGGAAGGTTTCTTCCTAAAATTTTTTAAAAACGTTGATATGACGCGGTTTTTCGGGCCTAATCCTTAAAAATAAGAGAGACATAATTCATCGCGGAATGTTGGCATTCCATAAGTGAATTAGCTAGGCTCTACGAGCCGCGGCCCTCCGCTCACTTCGTTCGCTGCGGGCCGCAACGCTGACTATCATTTCCGTCTTTAAAAACGGGATTAAAAAACTAAACGCGGAAGATACCTACAGACATACTAAACGCTTATATCGATAATTCAACGAAGAGCTTTAAAGCTCTACGATGTGAATTAGTGAGACCAGGGCCGCAGCATTCCGCTCGCTTCGCTCGCTCCATGCCGCTATCTATGCCCTTTCCGCGTTTGTAATTAAAAGTAAACGATAAAGTTTAAGACTACGTTGCAAGACTGGCGATAGCCAGGCTTGCGGGGCGAAGCCCCTTAGTCGGGTAGCGCCTATTCGCCCTATGTTCAACATAGCCCCGTCACTCTCCTTTCCGCGCGACCACTCGCTCATGCGCCGCGACCAGTTCCGCGATTTCATCGTCCGTGACCGGCAGCGCAGCACGAAAGCGTGCGGGCATTGGCCGCTCGCCGCGTTCGACCATCGAGACAAAGTTCGTCGACACATTCACCCTTGCCGCAAACTGAGCTTGCGACATATTGAGCGCGCGGCGGACGATTCGTAACGTCCTGCCATCGAATTGCACCGTATAGTCACCTCCCGAAAAAAAGTCTCTTCATAACTTATAGGCTTTTCGCGTGGGGTAAGTTCATTTTTTAAACGTAGAAAAATTAAACTTCCCACCTATGCCAAGATAGTAGTGAATGAGTTCACTCATTTACATTAAGCCCCACTTTATTAGCAAATTCTCTGTAATGTTCTAAAAGTTTATCGAGTAATAGCAATGTAGATTCAACCCAAATACCAGTTTTGTTTATAGTTTCCTTGTTCCCCTCATCCTTCGCGCGGAGATAACGAGCTTTATAGTCTTCTATTTCTGCCAGTACTTCCGCGAATTCAGTGATAAAAAATAGAAATTCTTCCAGTTCTTTCGGTGTCAATAACGACTTGATTAAATGAAATTCATTAGATTGAATAAAATCTCTTTTATATGCTACAGCCCGCGCATCTGCCAAATTTACAATCTCGCCCAAAATTAGTCAGCCTCCTCTTTCGCTCCGAAATACCTCTTCACTCCATAATATTTGTCAAATTTTCTTTTCGCACATTTGCCCGCCAAATTTTGGGCAATCTGCCGATGGGAATGAAAGCATTTCAAAGATTTTACTTATAGGTAGGTGCGACGTCGCACCATCCTATCCAACTTTGACAAATTGTCAAGGACGAGTTTGTATCGATACATTAATCGATAGGTTTTCGATGATCAATTCCGATTTGTGCGAAATGCCCCCTCTACTTTCTTATACGCTTGCCGCGCGAATTTCGGGACAGGTAGCAAGTTTGAATGATTTTACTAACGCCAATTCGTTCGAACGTTCGAACGTTTCCACCTAGTTGCTTATTTGTCGGTTTCCCCGACACCCTTTCGACAGGGACGCGTGGGAAATACTCCCCTTATTTCCCAAAGACAAAGTGATTGTATAAAATACAGACCTCATTACTGTCGTCACTTATATATACCCACGCTAACCACAATTTCGAGCCATTCAGCGCAACCAAAACGCGGCAAGCTGTTGCCGCAGCCTGCCGCTATTAAGCGTTTATCCTGCCGAGCGCTTTTTGTACCGACGTCGCCCAACCGATGCACTATGTTTGCCGCTATAGCGCAAATTTTTCGTTACCGCACCGTTTTCTCGATTGCACCGCGTTTGCCGCCGCGGCGCTTTATCGTTAAACCCCTACTCTCCAAAACGCTGCCAGGCGCTTCATCGTCCGCCAAGTCCGCCACAACCCGGATCGAGCGACGCACGGAGCCACTTATTAAGAGCATCATGATACGCAGCCAGCCGTTCGCCGCGCTTGTCTCTCGCATCCCAGCGGCCGGCCCAACGCTTGCGGTCGCCCCATTCAACAACTTTACGTACATAAAAGTGAATGCGTTTGACACGTTTGTCGATCATGCTTTCACCACCATTTCAGCTTGCGCCAATTTTGCGAGTGCTCGCGCCAGCTCCGGTGACTGCGCCACTCGATCGTAAAGCGTGTCAGATTCGATTTTCAGCAGTTCGCGATAAGTGTCATCGTCTAAATCAATTAACCATCGCTCATCGTCTTTGTCCGCGCTTTCAAGGGTACAATTTTGCACATACAATTCACCGTCAGCATCATAAACTACAATTCCGTGAGCGAGAAGAATTGCTTCTTGCTCGTCGAAAAAAACTTCACCGTCTATTTCAGAACGTAAAACCAATGTTATTATGTGTGGCACAAACGGTTCCGCGCTGATCCATTCGAATGGCATTTAAATACCTCCCCTGTTATTCATGCGCGCTTGTACTGCGACCGCAAGCTCCGCGAGCGCTTTTGCTGCGTTCGGGTCATTCGCAACTGTTTCATAAACTAAAGCTCCATCTTGGAAGGTCATAAGCTCCCGATATTTCTCACGATTATCGAAATCGATTAACCATTTTTCGCCGTTCTCATCGTGTTCGAGAAATGAACATTCTTGAACGAAATACAGTCCATCATAAGCATCGAAAAAGACAATACCATCGTCCAATAAAATCGCTTCGCGATGGCTGAAATCCAGTTCATCGTCGATGATGAATTTTATGACGAGCTGGACAGGTTTCGGACTGATCGACGTTTTCATGAACGATGACCCTCCTTGCGTGAGAATTTGGCCGCGAAGTATTCACTTAAGAAAGCGTAGACCGTGGCTGCAATAATAAAACCGCCAACTATTGCAAACACATAACCACCTCCTATTCGATATTGCGTATTGCATATCGCTTGTTTCTAATATACGTTATTGCATATCGAACATACAATAGGCCAAAAGTTATATTTTATTCGATATTCAATATCGGTTATAATGGACAAACGGAGGTATTGTGAATGCATTATGAAATAAGATCAAAATTAGGAGATATTTTACGCGATCGGAATATAACACAAGCGCAGTTAAGCGAAATGAGTGGCGTCCTGCAAGGGACTATTTCGCGGATCGTAAACGGCAATCAGCGATATAATATCGAGCATTTGTTCAGAATTGCCGACGCACTCGGCTTAAAAGTGGACGACCTTTTCGAAGTAAGACGCTTACCGGAATGAATGGGGCGTCTTTTTTATTGTCCTACAAATTACAATAAGTAAATAAAAGGGTCCATTATTAATGGACGGCCTTCGCCTGACCGGCGTTGAATTCCGCTCATCCCGCGAGCCAATCGAGCGTAGCCAATCGTCCGCTCTGCGCCACTTCGCGCCGCCGTTCAATCGCTAACATGCCTCGCAAGGTACCGTAAAAGTAGCCGCCAAAGTCGCCGCGAATGCGACGGGCTTTAAGCGCAAAAATTGACTCGCGGAACGCTTGAACGACGACGTGCGTAAGCGCTTCGAGTGGCGCTTCTAAGCCGCTTTGCCGGTAAGCCACACGAACGGTGCCCCACAAACGGTAAATGCGATATGCGCCAAAGAAGGGCTTTGCCGCGCGGGTGAAGTCGGCGGGAATATGTGACGGTGTAAACGTGTAGTCGAGCGCATTTACGTCTGAATTATCGTGGTTTATCGAGGTTTCTTTAGAAATATTCGGGCCATTTTCCTTATTCTCATGCGGTTTAATAGCGTTTTGACGACCGGTAATTTCGTCCTGTAATTCCTTTCGAGGAATAATGAAGATGTAATGCCCCCGCCCGCCTTGTTTGCGTTGCGTGGCGATCCGTAGTATGAGACCGCGTTCCTCGAGCGATTTAAGCGCCATCCTAACGGTTTTGTCGGACTTGCCAACGTGTTTTGCGATTGTGGCACATTTAAGCCAGCTAACGCCGGGAAACACGCAGGAAAAGCGCCCAATCAGCTTAAATATAGCGACTGCCGATTTCGTTAATTGCGCTTTATGCTCGAATAGATGCGCGCGAATAGATTCGTTTAGTTGATCGACGGACTCATGCGACTGATATTTCGCGTAGTCGCGGTAATAATGGCGTGTTGATTCGATTGACATTCGGCTTTACCTCCGCGGGAAAAACCGCGTGGCCCACCGCTTGCCATTTACCGCGAAATACGGTATAATGACGTTAATTCTATATATTGGGTGGGTCGTAGGCGTTGGCGCGCCTGCGGCTTTTCTTTTTATTTATACTTGTCCCTAATGCGTAGCACCGGGCTATATAAAGCGTGCTGCGCTTTTATATCGTCTTTAGACATATCTACATAACGCCGTGTTGTCGCAATATCGGCATGACCGGCAATCCTCGCAAGGCTGAACACATCACCGCCGGCAAGTATGTAATTACGGCAAAATATGTGCCGCAAAACATGCGGGCTAACGCGTTTATTGATTCCGGCTTTCTCGCGATAAAGAATTAACCGGCGACGAAATGAGTTCGGATTGTAGCGCTCGCCGAAATTCGAAAGGAATACGTAACTCGAATCAAAATGCGCTTTATTTTCAGTTATTAACTCAAGCAGCAACCGCGTCGTTTTATTGGACAACGGTAATAAGCGCGGTTTGCGATTCTTCGTCTTGTGCCCCGGCAAGTTAATCGTGCGTGTTTTAAAGTCGATGTCTTGTACTTCGACCGCGCATAGTTCCCCAATTCTAATTCCGCAGTCTAAAATCGTGTAACAGATAACCTTATCGCGAAATTGGCTATACTCGCGAACATCCATAACAGAGAGGAGCCGCTCGATCTCCTCGTCGGTCAGTAACTCGATAGGATCGTCGTCGGCCCGCATGAGTTTAACGTTGCGCACCGGATTCGCGTCAATAATTTCCTCGCGAAATAACGTATTAAAAAATACCTTCAAGAACCGCAGGCGCACGTTAATGGTCGTTGGGGATAAACCAACCTCGCCCGTCCGTTCGTTAACGTGTTCATCGCGTAAATAAACGACATAATCCCGAATGGTCGCGGTCGTAATTTTGTTGACCGGCACGTCATCGCCGCCGAGCCATTCCGAGAATAATTGCATTAACGTGTGATAATCGCGCATGGTACGCTCGCGCACCGCTTCCGCCTTTTTTAAGGCGATGAAATAGTCGAATGCCTGCGCGAGTGTGTAATCGAACGATAACGGCTTACCGGCGCTTATCCTGCGCCTAATGATCGGCTTGCCTTTACGCAAAAAAAGCGCCCACCTTTCGCTAAAGAATTAACGAAAAGTAGGCGCGTTGACCGTGTGCTACCGTGTAGCCTAACGGACTATGTAACGCTTGATAAACGTTGATATTATGCGGTATGGCGACCCCGGCAGGATTCGAACCTGCGACGCACGGTTTAGGAAACCGACGCTCTATCCCCTGAGCTACGGGGCCGAATTTTTAAGCATAAAAAACGGACATAGTTAATTATACAAAAAGCATCCGGCTTTGAAAAGACAAGCTCAACTTTCGGACCGAAAGTTGAGCGATTTTGCCATACTTTATCGTTTAAAGGGAAAAAGCGCTGAAAAGGACAAACTTAAAGATTTGGCAAGCGCTACCGCTTCTGACTTGCTCAAATCGCCGGCAATCGAGACGATGTCTTCCCCTTCCACGTAATAAAGAGATGTCTTGCCGTTTTGCGAAGAAATTCTGGCGCTATGGTTTCTGATTTTGATTTCGTCAAATCCTGCCGGCGGGCTTAACGGCTCTTCCCACGGATAACGGGCGATCGTAAATGCCTTTTTACCATCCGTAAACACCCAAACGGTGTATTGGTCATCGATGCTGTCGTCTGCGACATAATAAGATTTTAAAGGAATATTTATCCCTTTCTTATCACGGATGAGGTCGGACGCATTGATTGGCAGATCCATATAACCCTTTATTTTCCACGTTCCGTTCTGCCTCTCAAGAAAGGCGAAATTATACCAATCGGTCGATACCTTCGGCACTTTTAAAGCGACGATGGCGTAATTCGCCAATTGGCTACTCCATTTTATGGATTTCTCTGTCGGCTTTTCGATCGTTCCGTCGGATAATTCCCATTGGATTTCATTTTTGACGGTATCGTGAGGGGTGGCGGTTTCCGTCGAGTCGTTGGCGATGATTTTTTTCAAAATCACATGTGAACGCTGGGTCGACTCATGCGGATGTTGCCGGTTTTCCTTTCTTTGCGGCGAGGTTTCCCCCATTGAGTGGGTCGAGCACCCGACCAATAATAGAAGGAGCACAAGCAAAGCCATTTTGTTTTTCAAGCCGAACGCCTCCAAATTTAAAGCTCAAGGTCGAACGCGCGCTTCTAATCCGCGAGATCAGAATATCTTTTTTTAATTATAATTCTGAAAAAAACAAAGGGCCAACGGTTTTTTCGAGGATTTAAAATATCCCATTGCAGTTTTATTTGCACCGGTATCCCTTGATACACCGTTTGCCCAACACAACAAAAAAAGCAGCCCTTTGCGGACTGCTTTTTCTTCGATCATCGATGGATTATTTTTTTATAACATTCGCAGCTTGCGGGCCGCGGCTGCCTTCAACGATATCGAATTGAACTTGTTGGCCTTCTTCCAAGGTTTTGAAACCTTCTTCTTGGATGGCGGAGTAGTGGACGAAAACGTCGTTGCCGCCTTCCACTTCGATGAAACCGTAACCTTTTTCAGCGTTGAACCATTTTACTCTTCCGTTTTGCATGTGAAACCTCCTAAAACCTTGCGCCTTGCGCAACTGAAATTCTAACCATTCAACCACTTACATAAGGTCCATAAAGCAGTCAGGACCTCCGCATGGTGCAGGAAATAAAAACTACTACACTTCATGCGAAGGTCCTTCATTCTTACTTCCGCGCGCTTATATAATATAGTAAAATGGTTGATCTTACTTTATCACATCGGGCAACCGATGTCAAACACTTAAAAAAGTTTATCCATTTCCCCCGATCAAACGCCATTCGTCGCCTGGTTGGAACAGCCAAAGCGGGCCGCTACCGAATCCCTTCGCAAACCATTTTACGCTCCCCATGCTACAATTATTCATCGATCGCGCATTGAAGCATAAGTCTCTCCGGTAAAATTCCTCCTTTTTGCCCTCATGCGCGCATGTTACAATAAGTTTTGTGACACCGGCGCAAGTCTTGCCGCCGGGTCTGTCGATTCTTTTATGGAAAGCAGTGATTCCTTTGGCCACACCATATATCGCCGTTGAAGGTCCGATCGGCGTCGGGAAAACGACGCTCGCCCGGGCGATCAGTGAGGCGTTTCATTTTGAATTGATTGAAGAAATCGTCGAGGGCCATCCCTTTTTAAAAGCCTTTTACGAAGACATGGAGCGGACAAGCTTCCAGACCGAAATGTTCTTTTTGATCGACCGATTTGAGCAGTTAGAAAACGTCGCCCGCTTGTTGGCAAACGGCCGGCCGGTCGTCAGCGACTACCACATCGCCAAAAACCAATTGTTTGCCGCGCAAACGTTGAAAAAACGCCATCTGGAAAAATTCAATGCCGTTTTCCGCCTTTTGACGGACGATTTGCCGAAACCCAACATCGTCATTTATCTGAAAGCGCGACTGGACACTTTGCTTGAGCGCATTCAAAAGCGCGGCCGTCCCGAAGAGGCGCATTTAACGGTCGACTATCTAAAACGCATCGTTCGCGCTTATGAAGAATGGGTGCCGCGGTTTGCCGCTGAAAACCCGTCCGTTCAAGTGCTCACCATCGAAACCGACGATTGGGACATCGTCGGCGATGCACAAACAAGAGAAAACTTTTTGCACAAGCTTAACACCTTAATAAATGAGGCGTTTTAATATGAACGAAGTCACAGGAATGTTCCCGAAAAAAGCCTTGATCACGATCGCCGGCACGGTCGGCATCGGCAAAACGACGTTTGCGAAGGCGCTGGCATCCAAGATCGGTTATCAAACCTCGCTGGAAAAGGTCGACGGCAATCCGTATCTGGACGATTTTTACCGCGATTTCAAGCGCTGGGCGTTCCATTTGCAAATTTATTTTCTCGCCGAACGCTTTAAGGAACACAAGCGGATGGAAGAATCGCCATACGGTTTTGTCCAAGACCGCTCGATCTATGAAGACACCGGAATTTTTGCGCGGATGCATTATGAAAAAGGCAACATGTCCAAAACCGATTACGAAACCTATACCAGCTTGTTTGAAGCCATGGTGATGACGCCTTATTTTCACAAACCCGACGTGTTGATTTATTTAGAAGGGTCGTTTGAGAAAATTTTGGAACGCATCCAGCTGCGCGGGAGACAGATGGAAAAAGCGACGCCCGTTGACTATTGGAAGGAAATGTATGACCGCTACCAAGAATGGATTGACCGCTTCGACCAATGTCCGGTGCTTCGCGTCAACATCGATGAATATGATGTGAAAAACGATGAAGGCAGCTTGGATCCGATATTGAACAAAATCGCCGGCATTTTAAACAAGCCGGCGGCCCGTTAAACCCGATACGAAAAAAGCCATCCGGAATGACCGGATGGCTTTTTACAATCTCCAATTGCGCGATGGGTGTTCATGATGGTTCATGGCGGAGGAGGAGGGATTTGAACCCCCGCGGGCCGTGAAGCCCCTGGCGGTTTTCAAGACCGCTCCCTTCAGCCACTTGGGTACTCCTCCGCGACGAGAACCATCTTAACACAATCGTTGTGAGGAATCAAGCCTTCTCCACGAGGAGTCGGCCCCGCTCCGGCTTCCGCATGGCCGACCCCTCAACGGTGCGCATCGCCATTCGTTGCAAGCGGTGCCCCGCGTTTGTGCCGGCAAGAACCGCTCCCCGTTCATCCGAAATGGCCGCACCGATTGGACGGGATCCTTCATCCCCGCTCATTTCGGCTCGATCCGTTCAATGCCGCGCATGTACGGCCGGAGCGCTTCCGGGATGACGACGCTGCCGTCCGCCTGCTGATAATTTTCCAAGATGGCCGCGAACGTCCGTCCGACCGCGAGACCGGATCCGTTTAAGGTATGGACGTATTCCGGTTTTTTATTCGGTTCGCGGCGGAAACGGATGCCGGCGCGCCGGGCTTGGAAATCTTCAAAGTTGCTGCAGGAAGAAATTTCGCGATACGTGTGATAGCTCGGCAGCCACACTTCCAGGTCATATTTTTTCGCCGCGGCGAACCCGAGATCGCCGGTGCAAATGCTGACGACGCGATACGGAAGCCCGAGAAGCTGCAAAACGCGTTCGGCGTGTCCGGTCAATTTCTCCAGCTCGTCGTAAGAATCCTCCGGTTTGACGAAGCGGACGAGTTCGACTTTGTTGAATTGATGCTGACGGATCAATCCCCTCGTATCGCGGCCCGCCGCCCCGGCCTCGGACCGGAAATTGGCGCTGTACGCGCAGTAAGCGAGCGGCAGATCATCGGCATCGAGAATTTCGTCGCGATGATAATTGGTCACGGGCACTTCCGCCGTCGGAACGAGGAAATAGTCGTCCTCACGGATTTTAAAGGCGTCTTCTTCAAATTTCGGCAATTGCCCCGTTCCGGTCATGCTCGCGCGGTTGACGAGAAACGGCGGCCACATTTCCTTATAACCGTGTTCCTCAGAATGCAAATCCATCATGAAGTTGATGAGCGCCCGTTCGAGGCGGGCACCGAGGCCCTTGTAAAAGACAAACCGGCTTCCCGTCACTTTGGCGGCCCGTTCAAAGTCCAAAATGCCGAGTTTGGCGGCGATTTCCCAATGCGGCTTCGGCTCGAAGTCGAATTCCGGCAAATCGCCCCAGCGGCGGACTTCCACGTTGTCCTCTTCGCTTTCGCCGACCGGAACGCTTTCATGAGGAATGTTCGGGATCGACAACATCAATTGGTCGAGTTCTTCTTCAACCGCGCGCAATCGTTCATCCAAGTCTTTAATGCGTTCGCCGACCTCGCGCATTTCTTGGATCAACGCGTCAGCGTCTTCTTTGTTCCGCTTTTTTCTCGCGATTTCTTGGGAGACCTCGTTGCGCTTCGCCTTCAGCGCTTCGGTTTCCCGGATCAATTCCCGCCGCTTTTCGTCAAGCGACGGAAATTTTTCAAAATCGGCGAGGTCTTCTCCCCGCTTGTCCAGTTTCTTTTTAATTTCATCATAATTTTCCCGGACAAATTTTAAATCGAGCATCTTTGATGACCTCCCGTCTGAATGGATTAAAAAACAAAAACCCCCGCCCGAGAAGGGACGAGAGTTACCCGCGTTGCCACCCCAATTGTCCGCCGAAGGCGAACCGCTTGAGCGATGATAACGGCATCAGGCCGAAAATGCCTACTGGCATTCTTTGCGTTCAGCATTTTGACTCGGGGACGGATTCACAGCGCGCTTCGAGCGGTTCGCACCAGCCACCGCCTCTCTGAACAAAGCCGACCGCCGCTACTAGTTCCCGTCATGGTCTTTCCGAATGATCGATTTATTAATTAAACTTACACCATGTTTATCGGAAATGCAAGAGATCGCCGACATATTTTACGGACGGCGCGCGGCCGCCTCTTCGACCAATTCCACAAAATAACGATGGAAGCGGGCATCGCCGGTCAATTCGGGATGAAACGCCGCCGCCAAAAACCGGCCTTCGCGGGCGGCAACGATCTTATCTTCATACTTGGACAGCACTTCGACATTTGGACCTGCTTCCAGAATGTACGGCGCGCGAATGAATACACCGACAAAGTCGTCTGCCACGCCCTTGATTTCAAGCGGCGTTTCGAAGCTTTGCACTTGCCGGCCGAACGCGTTGCGCCGCACGTTGATGTCCATCAAGCCGAGGTGCGGAACCGCTTGCCCTTCAATCTTTTTCGCCAATAAAATCAGGCCGGCGCATGTGCCGAAGATCGGTTTTTCCTCGGCAAAGGCTTTGATTGCTTCAAAAAGACCGGACCGGTCCATGAGGCGGCGCATCGTCGTGCTCTCGCCGCCAGGAAGGATTAAGCCGTCGAGCTCCGCCAATTGTTCGGGCCGCTTGACGGTCGAACCTTCCGCGCCGACCGCCTCAAGCGCCTGCAAATGTTCGCTGACGGCGCCTTGAAGGCCCAAAACGCCAATTTTTACAGTCATGATGCATCCTTCCGTTTCTCTCCTTCATTTTTTGCCAAACCGGAGGATCAACCACAGAAGTTTTCGCCGCTATTCTTTTTAACAAATCCGGACCCCGTTCAAAATGAAGCTCATTCGCTTCGATCCTGCATGCGGTCGGACGGATCGAGCGCCGCCATGTCCAACCCGCGCATCGCTTCGCCAAGCCCTTTGGAAAGATGGGCGATGAGTTCATAATCCTCATAATGCGCCGTCGCTTCGACGATCGCTTTGGCGTACTTTTCCGGGTTTTCCGATTTGAAAATGCCCGATCCGACGAAGACGCCGTCCGCTCCCAATTGCATCATGAGCGCGGCATCGGCGGGCGTCGCCACCCCGCCGGCGGCAAAATTGACGACCGGAAGCCGTCCCCGTTTCTTGATTTCCAATAGAACGTCATACGGCGCGCCGAGTTCCTTGGCTTCGGTCATGAGCTCGTCCTCGGACATGCCGACGATTTTGCGAACTTGCGCATTGACAAGCCGCAAGTGCCGAACCGCTTCCACGATGTTGCCGGTTCCGGGCTCGCCTTTCGACCTCAGCATCGACGCCCCTTCCCCGATGCGGCGCGCCGCTTCCCCGAGATTGCGGCAGCCGCACACGAACGGAACGGTAAACGCCTTTTTATCGATGTGATACCGGTCGTCCGCCGGGGTCAGCACTTCGCTTTCGTCGATGTAATCGACGCCCATCGCTTCGAGCACGCGGGCTTCAACGATGTGTCCGATCCGGCATTTCGCCATGACGGGAATGGAGACGGCATTCATGACTTCTTCAATGACCCGCGGATCGGCCATCCTGGCCACGCCGCCGGCTGCGCGAATGTCGGCCGGGACTCTCTCCAACGCCATGACCGCCACAGCGCCGGCTTCTTCGGCGATTTTGGCCTGTTCAGCGTTGACGACGTCCATGATGACGCCGCCCTTTTGCATTTCCGCCATGCCGCGTTTGACTCGATCTGTTCCAACCTTTGCCAATGAAGACACCCTCTTTTCGGTTACGTATCGATTTAAAACATTGGCAAGCAAAGAGCCAGAAAATCATCCCTGAACGCGCAAAAATCTGGCCGCGCGTGCCCGAGGAAGCGATTGAACAAATTCTCCGGATGAGTCACCGGTTGCGTCCAAGCTTAGAACAAACCTTTGATCAAATCGAACGCCCCAGTAAAGATACCGGCGATAAAGTGCCCGATCGCTCGGAAAAAGCGGACAAACCAATTGGCCTTATCGACGTCTTCAGTAGCAACGACGGGAATTTTCGGCTCGCCGTACAAGTATGCCGAATCTTGTTTTTTACCTTTATAGCTCAAGGTCACATAGCCGACTTTTTGACCTTTTTTCACCGGAGCGGTCAGCTGGCCGTCCTTGTTGAGCAAGGATTTGTCAAGATGGAGCACCGGCTTATAATTTTTCTCATCGCCGATTTCGACCGGAATGGTGATCGGCTCTTTGACGGCGATGGAAACGGAACCTTTTTTGCCTTTGGTGACGGGCAGGCTCTCTTGATTCTTAAATCGATAGCCCGCCTTGACGATCGTCTTGTCTTCCGTTTGTTTGAAACCGTAATCATAGAGTTTTTTGGTCTCAAGGAAACGGGCTTTCTCCGATTTCGTCCCCATCACGACGGAAATGAAGCGACGATCTCCCTGCTTCACCGTTCCCGTAAAACATTCGCCGGCGGCATCGGTAAAGCCGGTTTTCAATCCGTCTACGCCCGGATACTTGAATTCTCTCATATTATCGCCAAAACCGGGCAACATCCAGTTGTAATTCACCATATGGACCTTTTCCCCGGGACCGGCAATAAAATCTTTTTCCGTAATGCTAGAAACCTTCAACGCTTCGGGATATTCATTGACAATGTGATAGGCAAGTTTGGCGAGCGAGCGAGCGGAAATTTCATTCGTGTCTTTCGGGCCGCCCGCGGCTTTATATTTTCCAAGATCGACGTTGTCGAGGCCGGAGCTGTTGATGTATTTTGTCCCTGTCATCCCGAGTTTTTTGGCGGTTTCGTTCATCTGCTTGACAAAATTCGCTTCGCTTCCACCGCCAAGCAGTTCGGCGAGCGCCACCGCGGCGCCGTTAGAAGAGTAGATGGCCAACGCTTCATAGAGATCTTTTACCGTGTAATTAAAATCTTTCCGCAAAGGAACGCCGGAAAAATCCGGATTATGGGAGATGGCCGACGCTTTGTCGCTGATCGGCACCGTTGTCGTCCACTTTATTTTTCCATCGTGCACCGCTTTTTGCACGAGATATTCGGTCATCATCTTCGTCATGCTGGCGGGCGGCAGCATTTCATCCGCGTTCTTTTCGTAAAGAATCTTGCCCGTTTTCGCATCGACGAGGATGGCGGATTTCGCATTAATATTTAATGAATCCGCGGCCGTTTCCGCTTTCGCGCCGTTCGGATGCCATAGCGTTGACGCAGCCAAGGCAAAGCCGAGGACTAAAGCGGAAATTCGGCGGCACTTTTTTAACCCATTCACCAAGCACACCTCCGATGGACTCACACAACCGCTATTTTAACATAGAAAGACGGGCGCGGAAATACGGGGATTATTGGCGAAAATCCCCACCGTCCGGGCGCCCGTCCGTTCATCGATTGCTATCTTGGAAGAAAGGCCGAAACCGTCACAACCAATAGTTCGGCGCTTCCTTCGTAATTTGAACGTCATGGGGATGGCTTTCCACCAACCCGGCATTCGTGATTCTTGTAAATTGGGCGTTTTCCCGCAAATCTTCAATGGTTGCCGCACCGCAGTAACCCATGCCGGCGCGTAATCCGCCGACGAGCTGATAAATCGTGTCGGCCACTTTTCCTTTGTAAGGCACGCGTCCTTCGATCCCTTCAGGCACAAGTTTTTTCTGTCCTTCTTGGAAATAGCGATCCTTGCTACCGCGTTCCATTGCGCCGATCGACCCCATGCCGCGATAGACTTTATATTGCCGTCCTTGATAGATTTCCGTTTCGCCGGGGCTTTCTTCGCAACCGGCGAGCAGGCTGCCGAGCATGACCGCATGACCGCCCGCCGCGATCGCCTTCACGATGTCGCCGGAATATTTGATGCCCCCGTCGGCAATGATCGCAACGCCGTGTTTCCTCGCCTCGGTCGCGCAGTCGTAAATCGCCGTGATTTGCGGAACCCCGACGCCCGCGACGATCCTCGTCGTGCAAATGGAACCGGGACCGATGCCGACCTTCACGACATCGGCACCCGCTTCGATCAAGGCGCGCGTGCCTTCGGCGGTGGCGACGTTGCCGGCGATGATGTTCAAGTCGGGAAACGCTTCGCGAATCGCCCGGACTTGATCGAGCACGCCTTTGGAATGGCCGTGGGCGGTATCGACGACGATCGCGTCAACGCCGGCTTCGACGAGCTTCTTGACGCGCGTCAACGCGTCTTTTGTCACGCCGACCGCGGCCGCCACGAGCAGGCGCCCTTGTTCGTCCTTTGCCGCATTGGGAAATTCGATGACTTTCTCGATGTCCTTAATCGTGATCAAACCTTTTAACACGCCGTTTTCGTCGACGAGCGGCAGTTTTTCGATCTTATGTTTTTCCAATATTTTTTCCGCTTCTTCCAAAGTCGTGCCGACCGGCGCGGTGATCAGGTTTTCTTTCGTCATGACTTCTTTAATTTTTACGGAATAGTCTTGCACAAAGCGGAGATCGCGGTTCGTGATGATGCCGACCAGCTTTTGATTTTCATCGACGACCGGGACACCGGAAATGCGGTACTTCGACATAAGATGTTCGGCATCATAGACTTGGTTTTCAGGGGTCAAATAAAAGGGGTTGGTGATGACGCCGTTTTCCGAGCGTTTGACGCGATCGACTTGCTCGGCTTGCTCCTCGATGGACATGTTTTTGTGGATGACGCCCAATCCGCCTTGCCGGGCCATGGCAATCGCCATTTCTGCCTCCGTCACGGTGTCCATGCCGGCGCTTATAATCGGGATGTTCAGCTTCAACGTTTTCGTGAGCTCCGTTTTAACCGATACATCTTTTGGCAATACTTCCGATTTAGCGGGAATCAGCAGCACGTCATCGAACGTCAGCGATTCCTTTTTAAATTTATCTTCCCACATGGGCTTGTACACCTCTTTTAAGTTTGGGATGTAGACCGTTTGTCGAAAAATTTTTATCTAGCTTATCAATCGGCGGTGAGACGTGTCAAGGAAGCCACTAAAAGTTCCATTTTTCAAAACTGCGGGAGAGATGTTCGATGCGAAATGAAGCGATCTGGGAACCCTTTACTCCTTATAAATCAGCGGGATTTGTGCAACGTCTTTTAAAGAAACTTTACGAGGCGAAGGGGCTGGACGAACCGCTGACCAAAAGTTACCAAAACGGCTCGACCTTCAGCTATTACATTGAACACGGGCAAAAATTTTTTCAGCAAGCGCTCCGCGCCCCGTACGAGATCAAACCGGTTTTATTATTTTACGGAGCGGCCCAGCTTTTAAAAGCGTGTCTTTTGACGGAGGCGCCCGAATATCCGGAATCCTCGCGCGTGCTCGCCCACGGCGTCTCCACGCGTAAGAAGAAAAAAAGCCGTTATGAATTCATCCAAGATACCGTCCAAATCCAAAAAAGCGGACTTTTTTCATACGCCGGTAAAAAACTGTATCAAATGGCGCCGATGGAAGGCGCCAAATTCAAAATGGAAGACTTGTTTTTTCAGATTCCCGAACTCCGTGAGCTCTTTGTGCGCATGCGAAACAAAACCATCTCTTATCCGATCGGTGTCGCTGAAGACGGCACGCTTTTCGTGTCGGCGCAAATCCTCAACGATCTGCAAATGTCGAAAACCCGTTTTTTTCATTTTTTAGAGGACTATCTCCATCCGGCAGCTTCTGATACGCCCGATGTCTTGCACTTTATGGCCGGTTCCGATGGTCTTTCCGACCGCTTTCCATTCCTCACGGACATGGATGGCATCCATTATCTGCCGGCGGTCAGGGCGGGGTATATCGAGCTGCCTGAACCGCTCACCCATTATCTCATTCTCTACAATCTCAGCATGATCAGCCGGTATGAAACCGAATGGTGGTCGGTGCTTCACGCGGAACGGTCATCACCCGATCTGGCTTTTATTCACGCCTTTATCGATGTGACCCAAAGAAAGTTTCCCTTCATGACCGCCCGCTGGCTCTCAAAACAGGAACAGCAAACCCATTGACATCGCCTACGGCAACACTTCCTCAATGTACACATCGCGGTGATCCAAAAGGGAAAAGGTTTCGCCGTCATCCAGGCGGATGAGCGGCCTGGTCGGCGCATTGGCATAAATAAACACGATTTCGCCGACCGTGTCGTTTGACAGCAGCACTTTTTTCCCGACCGAACGGTTCGCGACTTCATCGGCCAAAAGGGAAAGCACCTTATGATCAAGCTGGCCAAAATGGTCGTGCCGCAGCAAGTCCAATGCGCTAAAAGGCGAATGTTTCTTCCGGTACGGCCGCTCGCATATTAAGGCGTGGAAGGTGTCGGCCACCGCTACGATTTTCGCGTACGGATGGATGTTTTCCCTGGAAAGACGCAAGGGATAGCCGCTTCCGTCTTCCCGTTCATGGTGCTGCAATACCGCCAGAAGCACCCCTTCCTTGGCCGCGGAATGGTCTTTCAACATCTGATAACCGTAAATGGTGTGTTTTTCGATTTGGCGGCGTTCGAGATGGGTTAAAACATCGCGTTTTTCATAGAGGCGCGGGGGAAGTTTGGCCATTCCGCAATCGGCCAATAAACCGGCCAAACCGATCTCCAGGATTTGCCTTTTGGAATGTTTCATTTTATGCGCCAAATAAGCGCTGATCAGCCCGACGCTCACCGAGTGATCGTACAAATAACCGGACGGCTTTGAAAATCGGTAAAGACCGAAGAGCGCATCGGGCCTTTCCAAAAACGGATGGACGAGCTGAGTGATCATATTGAAAGCCGAAAAAATGTCGACGGGTTTGCCCTGTTGCCAATCCTGAAAATACCCTTTAAATTTTTGAACCGCATCTAAAAACGATTCAAGCAACGGATCCTCGACAACACCGCTTTCGGGCGATTGCGCGGGTTCGGGGCGGCGCTTGAACGGTTCTCCATTGTCGAGCACAGGCTCGATATCGACGCTATCGATTAAAAAGGCCTTCAGGACTTCCAAATGCCAATCGGTCAGCACCGTCTTTTTCTTCATAAGCGGCACGGCGGCTTTCGAATAAACGTCCGCGGCCAAAACGCATCCTTCGACGAGTTCCGCTCTGTTCACTTTCATTGGATTCCATACCCCTTATATTTATTTTGACGGTGAGCCATGTGCCTCCATCGAACTCACGGTTGATCCTTCACCGTTCTATGCGGGGAGCGGGAAGGAAAAAAACGAAAGATCAAGCGGTGTCCATCTCCCAAAAGCCGTTTCTTTTTTATAAAACCGGGAACCAAGCCATCGCCTGATTCCCGGATTTTCCATCTGGAAGCCATTAATCTTTGCTGTTATCTTCTTCGACCATTTCCGAATCGTCCTCGGAAAGGACGCGCGCCACGGTGGCGACTTCATCCCCTTCCGAGATGCGGATGAGCTTGACGCCCATCGTAATCCGGCCGAGACGGGGAATGCCGGGGACCGTGGTGCGAATGATGATGCCGTTGTGGGTAATGATCATTAAATCTTCGTTTTCCTTCACCGTTCTTAAGGCGACCATTTCTCCGTTTTTCTCCGTGATGTTGCACGTTTTAATGCCTTTGCCGCCCCGCGTCTGAATCCGGTATTCTTTGATCGGCGTCCGCTTGCCGTACCCTTTTTTCGTCACGATCAAAATGTCTTCATCGTCTTCGATAATGCCCATGCCGACGACTTCGTCGCCGTCCGTAAGCGTGATGGCTTTGACGCCGGTCGCCGCGCGTCCCATGGCGCGAACGTCGGTTTCATCAAAGCGGATCGAGAAGCCGTTTTTCGTCCCGATGATGATTTGTTTTTCCCCGTCCGTCAAACGAACGGAAATGAGTTCATCCTCCTCGCGCAGATTGAGCGCGATGAGCCCGCCTTTTCGGATGTTGGCGAATTCAGACAGCGGCGTCCGTTTGATGATGCCGTTTTTGGTCACAAAGACCAAGAACGCCTTCTCATCAAAACCGCTGATCGGAAAGACGGCGGTGATGTGTTCATCCTTTTCGATTTGAACCAAATTAATGACGGGAATGCCCTTGGCCGTCCGCCCGTATTCGGGGATTTCGTAGCCTTTTAAGCGGTACACCTTGCCCTTGTTCGTAAACAACAGGACGTAGTGGTGGGTGTTGGTCGTAAACAGATGTTCGACGAAATCATCTTCATTCGTCCCCATGCCTTGTACGCCGCGGCCGCCCCGGTTTTGGCTTTTATACGCGTCAACGGGCATCCGTTTGATATAGCCGTTATGCGTGAGCGCGATGACGATTTGTTCGCGCGGAATGAGGTCTTCGTCTTCGATCGCATGGATGCCGGCGGTGATTTCGGTCCGCCTTTCATCGTTGTATTTTTCCTTGATTTCGAGAAGCTCTTGGCGAATGATCGACAATACTTTTTCTTCATCGGCTAGAATGGCCTTCAATTCCTCAATGCGTTCGACTAACTCTTTGTATTCCGTTTCGATTTTTTCGCGTTCCAAACCCGTCAAGCGCTGCAGGCGCATATCGAGAATCGCCTGCGCTTGCTCATGAGTGAGCTGAAAGCGAGACATCAAAGCATCGCGGGCGATATCGGTCGTCTCCGAACCTCGGATGAGCTCGATGATTTCATCGATGTGCTCCAAGGCGATGCGCAGCCCCTCCAAAATATGGGCGCGCGCTTCCGCTTTTTTCAGTTCATAGCGGGTCCGCCGTTTGATCACATCTTTTTGATGATCGAGATAAAGAGCCAAGCACTGTTTGAGATTGAGCACTTTCGGGCGGTCGTCGACGAGCGCCAGCATATTGATGCCGAACGTCGTCTGTAGCGCCGTATGTTTGTATAAATTGTTTAAAAGCACGTTCGCATTGACATCGCGGCGGACTTCGATGACCACGCGCATGCCGCTGCGATCGGACTCATCCCGAAGATCCGTGATGCCGTCGATTCGTTTATCGCGGACGAGCTCGGCGATTTTTTCGACCAGCTTCGCTTTGTTCACTTGATAAGGCAGCTCGGTAACGATGATCGATTCCTTGCCGTTTTCCGATTGTTCGATGTGGACTTTCGCGCGCAACGTAATCGTGCCGCGTCCGGTATGGTAAGCCCGGCGGATCCCTTCGCGCCCGAGGATGAGGCCGCCTGTCGGAAAGTCCGGACCCGGAATGTATTTCATCAACTCGTTAATGGAGATGTCCGGATTTTTGCTCAAAGCGAGAATGCCGTCGATCACTTCGCCCAATTGGTGGGGCGGAATGTTGGTCGCCATGCCGACCGCGATGCCCGACGCTCCGTTGACGAGAAGGTTGGGAAAACGGGACGGCAAAACGACCGGTTCGGTTTCCGAACCGTCATAGTTGTCGCGGAAATCGATGGTCTCTTTTTTGATATCGCGGACCATTTCCATGGCGATTTTCGACATTCGCGCTTCGGTATAACGCATCGCCGCCGCCGCGTCGCCGTCGATGGAACCGAAATTGCCGTGGCCATCGATGAGCTCGTAACGATAGTTAAAATCTTGCGCCATGCGCACCATCGTATCGTATACCGCGGCGTCGCCGTGCGGGTGGAATTTGCCGATCACCTCGCCGACGATGCGGGCCGATTTTTTATAAGCTTTATCCGCCGTCATGCCGAGCTCGTTCATGGCATATAATATCCGACGATGAACCGGTTTGAGGCCGTCGCGGACGTCCGGAAGAGCGCGGCTGACGATGACGCTCATCGCGTAATCCAGAAAAGACGTCCGCATCTCTTCACTGATATTGACCGGTCTGACGCGTGATTCTTCATTTTGTGACATGACAAGCCCTCCGTCCTTCTCGCCGGTTGTCCAAAGGAAACACCGGCTTGCCGTCTGCCCCGGCCTCCAATGATCGGCTGATCAAGCGGTCGCCGGTCAACGATGCTCCGCCGCATTGGATGAGCGGCCGCTTGCCTAGCCCGGCCGCCGTATCCGGGGCACCCAATGGTTTTATATATCAAGATTTTTTACAAAGTGTGCATTTTCTTCAATAAATTGTCTTCTCGGTTCAACATCGTCGCCCATTAATATTTCGAAGACTTCGTTGGCTTCGATCGCATCGTCCAATGTCACCTGTAAAATGACGCGATTTTTCGGATCCATGGTCGTCTCCCACAACTGTTCCGCGTTCATTTCGCCCAAACCTTTGTAACGTTGGATGACCGGTTTCGGATTGGGGGGCAATTGTTTCAGGCGATGGTTTAATTCGCGGTCATTATAGACGTATTCGACATGTTTGTTCTGGGTAATTTTATAAAGCGGCGGTTGCGCGATATAAATGTACCCTTTCTCCAACATCGGCCGCATGTAGCGGTAGAAGAACGTCAACAGCAGGGTGCGGATGTGGGCGCCGTCCACGTCGGCGTCGGTCATGATGATGATTTTGTGATAGCGCGCTTTCCGAATGTCAAAATCTTCTCCGACACCCGTGCCGACGGCGGTGATGATCGCGCGGACTTCATTGTTGGACAAAATTTTGTCCAATCGCGCTTTTTCCACGTTCAAAATTTTGCCTCTGAGCGGCAAAATCGCCTGAAAATGACGGTCACGCCCTTGTTTGGCGGAACCTCCCGCCGAATCGCCCTCGACGATGTAAAGCTCCGAAATCGATGCGTCTTTCGATGAGCAATCCGCGAGTTTCCCGGGAAGGGAGGAGACATCCAATGGCGATTTTCTGCGCGTCAGCTCGCGGGCTTTTTTGGCGGCGATTCGCGCCCGCGCGGCCATCATGCCTTTTTCAACGATAAGCCTCGCGATGTCGGGATTTTCATATAAAAACCTCGAAAAGGCTTCGGCAAACAGCGATTCCGTAATCGTCCGCGCATCGGCGTTTCCCAATTTCGTTTTCGTCTGCCCCTCAAACTGGGGATCGGGGTGTTTGATGGAGATGATGGCCGTCAACCCTTCGCGCACATCTTCGCCCGTCAAGTTCGGATCCTTCTCTTTAAAAATTTGGTTTTTCCGTGCGTATTCGTTAATGACCCGGGTCAAGGCAATTTTAAAACCGTATTCATGGGTGCCGCCTTCATGGGTATGAATGTTGTTGGCAAAAGAATAAATTTGGCTTATGAATCCGGTGTTATATTGCATGGCGATTTCGATGGCGACACCGTTTTTTTCGCCTTCCACGTAAATCGGTTCTTTGTGCAGCACGTCCTTCGTCCGGTTTAAATAGCTGACGAAAGACTTGATGCCGCCTTCATAATGGAATTCCGCCCACTTGCTTTCTTCCTCCCGCTCATCTCGGAGAAGGATGCGGATGCCTTTATTTAAAAAGGCCAACTCCCGCAAGCGCGCGGTCAACGTATCGTACTCGAAAGTCGTCGTTTCCTTGAAAATTTCCGGATCAGGGATAAAGTGCGTTTCCGTGCCCGTCTCTTCCGTTTCCCCGATGATGCGAATATCTTCATCAGGAGTGCCGCGGTGATATTTTTGAAAATAAATGTGACCGTCCCGATAAACTTTTACCCATAATTCCTTCGACAAGGCGTTGACGACCGATGCGCCGACGCCGTGCAGGCCGCCGGAGACCTTATAACCGCCGCCGCCGAATTTTCCGCCGGCGTGCAACACCGTCATGATGACTTCCAAAGCCGGGCGGCCGACCTTTTCCTGAATGTCCACGGGTATGCCGCGTCCGTTATCCTTGACGGTGATGCCGCCGTCTTTCGTGATCGTCACTTCAATTCGATCGCAATAACCGGCTAATGCTTCGTCGATGCTGTTGTCGACGATCTCCCAGACCAAATGATGCAAGCCCCGGCTACCGGTGGAACCGATGTACATCCCCGGTCTCTTCCGAACTGCTTCCAATCCTTCCAATACTTGTATTTGACTGGCATCGTATGTTTCTCTCGCACGTTCCTCATTCATGACCATCACCTGCTTTCTCTTTGCCGTTCGCCATGCTTGCACGTTTAATAGAAGTGCCGGGAGCGCTTTTTCAATGTGGTCGGAGAAAAAGGTGAAAAATATATATATTTATCGGTAATAACCACGGATTTCGTCATTTGGCGCCCGATGTCGCGGAGTTTGTTTTCCATTTTGGCCCGTTCGATGAGGGCTTTGTTTCCCTCGTCCTTAAGAAACAAGCCATAATTTATGATCGCGACGACTTCGTCTATCCGGATCACGGTGTCTTCGCCCAAGTGTATGAACATCGGCTACCCTCTCAATCCACAGTTTCGACGATTTCCCCGTTCTTCACCCGATAGGAGCGGGCCTCCCGGATCATTTCATGATCAATGCCGGCCACGCTTGTCGTCGTGACGATGGTTTGGACGCGCTCTTTAAACGTGGACAACAAATGCGTTTGGCGAACGTCGTCCAATTCGCTCAAAACGTCATCGAGCAAAAGCAGCGGATATTCCCCCACCTCGTCTGCAATTAACTCGATTTCTGCAAGTTTTAAAGATAACGCCGTCGTTCTCTGCTGTCCCTGTGACCCGTATGTTTGTACGTTTTTGTCATTGACTGCCAAATCCAAGTCGTCGCGATGAGGTCCGATGAGGGTTAAACCGCGTTCCATTTCCTTTTTCCGTACGTCGGCGAAAGCCTTTTCATACACTTCTTTTATCCTTGACAATTCCATGTCTTCTGATACGTCGCCGACGCTGGAGCGATAGTCCATCGAGAGCCGTTCACGCCCGTCCGTAATGCTTTGATGAATGTCCGCCGCCCAATCCCTGAGGAGCCGAATGAAACGCAAACGGCGATGGACGAGATCGGCGGCCAATTCTATCATTTGTGCGGTGAGAATGTCGAGCATGGACTGAACCGACCGATCCGAGCCGTCGGCAGTTTTCAATAAGGCGTTGCGCTGCTCAAGTACTTTTTGGTATTGGGATAGGCGGTGAAGATATACGGGTTGTATTTGACCGATCTCCATGTCGATGAACCGGCGGCGGAGGCTGGGGCTTCCTTTCACGAGTTGCAAATCGTCCGGTGTGAACATGACGACATTGCACAAACCGACATATTGACTGAGCTTTTTCCTTTCGATGTGATTGGCTTTCGCCTTTTTCCCTTTCTTGGAAATCGTCAATTCCAGCGGAATCGTTCCGCTCTTTTTGTTCACTTTACCTTCTATTTTAGCATAATTCCGGCCCCATTGAATTAATTCTTTGTCGTGAGACGTCCGATGGGATTTGGCCATGCCCAAGACGTATACGGCTTCGAGCAAATTCGTTTTGCCTTGGGCGTTTTCCCCGATGAACACGTTGATGCCCTTCGACAGGGCGACGTCCAATTCGGTGTAATTGCGAAACTGTTTCACCTTTATGTTTTCCAAATACAAAAGGGTTTCCCCCTGTTCCAGCGGTACCGGAATAGATTTTGATGGCTCTTATTTCCGATCGACGATAAAGGTGCCGGCACCGTCCACCTCTACTGTGTCGCCCGGCACGAGCTTTTTGCCGCGCCGGGATTCCGGTTGTCCGTTGACGGTTACGCGGTTTTCCGCGAGAAAACGCTTGGCTTGTCCGCCCGTTCTAATGATTCCGACCAGCTTTAACAGTTGTCCCAACGTGATATAGGGTTCGTCGCGTTCAAGCCATACTCTTTCGCGCTCCGGCATACGCCTCTCCTTTCTCCTTTTCGGTAGATGGTTGTTTTTATTTTATCCGCGTAGCTCCCATTGCTTCCCCGAGCGATGCTGGACGCATGCGGCCTGTGACTGCCGCGCCGCTGCCTCTCTAAAAAAGAAAAGGCCTAAACGCCTTTTCTTCCGCAAAGACTCAGTTGGTGCGAATCGGCAATATGAGCATGAGAATGTTGTCGTCATCCAACGGCCGGATTAAAAACGGCTTCATCGCGCCGGTGAACGTGACTTTGATTTCTTCCGCATCGATTCGCGTCAATGCATCCATCATGTATTTTGAACTGAAAGAAATCCGCATTTCTTCACCGCTATGATCGATGACCGGCACGCTTTCATAAACCCGGCCGATTTCGGGCGATTGGGAAATGATTTCCACTCGTTTTTCCGCTTCGAACGTTTTCAATTTCACGACGTTGTTGCGTTCCTCGCGGGCCAATAACGACGCGCGATCGATCGCTTGCAAAAATTCCTTAGTATTTAAAATGATTTCGGTTTTGGCGTCTCTCGGAATGAGTCCGTCCGTTTCCGGGTAATTGCCTTCAAGCAACCGGGAAAAAAATTGAATGTTGTCAGTCTTGAATAAGATTTGATTCGACGTGATGGCTATATCCACCCAGTCGTTCCCATTGTCATCGAGGATTTTTCCCAATTCGTTCAGGCTTTTCCCCGGTATGACCACATTTTTATATTCGACCGCCGGATCGACATCGACGGCTACCACCCGTTTGGCCAAACGGTGGCTGTCCGTTGCGACGCAAGTCAGGCGGCCGTTTTTGATCGCCCAATTTGCGCCCGTCAACACCGGCCGCGTTTCGGACGTCGAGACGGCATAAACGGTTTGGCGAATGACTTGTTTCAGCAAATCTTTTCGGATCGGCACGACGTTGTCCGCGCGGATCACGGGAAGCCTCGGATATTCTTCGGCATCCAATCCATTTAAGCTGAATTCCGCTTGTCCCGAGCGAATGCGCGTGACAAACCGGCTGTCGACCTCGATGTCCACTTGATCGTTCGGAAGTTTTTTGACGATATCCGCGAAATAGCGCGCGATGAGCACAATGCTTCCCGGTTGATGGATCTCAATCTTTTGCACGCCGTCTTCTTCGAGCGGAATGAAGGCTTGGATGGAGACATCGGAATCGCTTCCGGTCAATGTCAAACCTTCCGGCGTCGCCTCCAGTTTTATGCCGGTCAGGATTGGGATGGTCGTCCGTGGCGAGACGGCTTTCATCACGTGGTTCACGTTTTCCGCCAAGGCGTCGCGATAAACGGTCAGCTTCATGAGCAAACCGCTTTCACCCGCGATGGATGATGTAGCGAGAGCCAATGGAATTCCTCCTAGTGTATTTCTTTATTATTAAGTAATAAAAGCAGTAATAATAGTAATAGGCGTTGTGAGTTTGTGAATAAATGCCGTAAAACAAGAAAGATAGCGTTATCCACATGTGGACAAATTGTGAATAACGCGATCGCTAGGCCGCGAATTCTTTAACAGGTCTGTGGATTATACCGGCGATTTCAAGTGCTCGGTGATCTCTTGGATTTCCCGGCGAAGATTTTGATCGGTTTCCAATAACTTTGAGATTTTTTCATGGGCGTGAATGACCGTCGTATGGTCCCGACCGCCGAATTCATCGCCGATTTTCGGGAGGGAGTAATCCGTCAATTCCCGAGCGAGATACATGGCGATTTGACGCGGAAAAGCGATGGATTTTGTCCGTTTTTTCGCGATGAAATCTTCGATTTTGACGTTGTAATGTTCGCCGACCGCGGCTTGAATGTCTTTAATGGTGATCGACTTAGGTTTGGAAGACGGAATGATATCCTTTAAGGCTTCCGCCGCCAGGTCGACGTTAATGTCTTGGTTGATCAGTGAGGAATAGGCGACGACGCGAATCAAGGCGCCTTCCAATTCCCGAATGTTGGTGTCGATTTGGTTGGCGATGTACAACATGACTTCGTTCGGCAAATCGAGACCTTCCGCCTTCGCTTTTTTCCGCAAAATCGCGATCCGCGTTTCCAGATCCGGCGGCGTGATGTCGGTGATCAAGCCCCATTCGAACCGCGAACGCAAGCGGTCTTCCAGCGTCGGTATTTCCTTAGGAGGGCGGTCGCTGGAGATGACGATTTGTTTCATGTCCTCGTGCAAGGCGTTAAAGGTATGGAAAAATTCTTCCTGGGTTTGTTCTTTTCCCGCCAAGAATTGAATATCATCTATTAATAAAACGTCGACGTTGCGATATTTGTTGCGAAAATTGTCCGCTTGATTGTCGCGGATCGCATTGATGAATTCGTTGGTAAATTTTTCGGAGGACAAATAGACCACTTTGGCGTCGGGGTTGTGCTCCAATACATAATGACCGATGGCGTGCATCAAATGGGTTTTGCCCAGTCCGACCCCGCCGTAGATGAAAAGCGGGTTGTAGGCTTTGGCCGGCGCCTCTGCAACGGCCAGCGATGCCGCGTGGGCGAACCGGTTGCCGGCACCGATCACGAAGGTATCGAACGTATATTTCGGATTCAGCATCGTCTTTCTCGTTTCTTTATTGTTGCGTTCGTCCCGGTGCGTATAGGCCGGCTTATGCTTCGGAATGTCGTAATAATCGTCATTTTCCTGATTGGATTGGGGGATGATGAATTTGACGCGGATATCCGTTCCCGTCAGGTCCTTGAGCGTCTCCATAATCAACCCGGTGTAATGGTTTTCCAGCCAGTCCCGCGCAAATTCGTTGGGCGCGGCAATGACGAGCACGTCGTCGCGGTATGAGTCGGCCGTCGTCGCTTTGAGCCACGTTTCAAAGCTCGGTTTGCTCAATTTCTTTTGTATCGACGCCAATGCCCTGCTCCATAATTCTTGAATGTCTTCCACATTTTGCCCCTCCTTGTCGAAGCGCAAGTTATCCACAGGGCTGTTCGACACCATTCAAGGTTTAAAAGGATTTATCGACACCTGCACGAGACTGTGAATAAAAAAATAACAGACCCTGAACAATGTCCACAAATTCATCCACAATCTGTGGAAAAGTATATGTTTTCAAGTGGTTATACAGCGACTAAAACACATTTAATCATATCAAAAACCCCTTGGTGGTGCAATGGATTTCGAAGATTTATCCACAGTCTTAAACGGCTGTGGGTAAATCTTGTAAACAGAGAATGAACATGTGAAAAATTTGTCGATAAATTGTTGGCGGGCAAAATGGATTAATCACAAGTCATCCACATGTGGATAAATTGTCGTCCGAATGGCGTTTAAGGTGGCGGCGGTGTCTATCATTCACTGGGAAAGATGGGCGAAGTAATCATTGGTTGTGGATTTTGGAAAAAAGGGAGGCACGGTCCGTAAAGCGGAGGGGGGAAACGATGCGTATAGAGCGGAAGGCGATGAAGCGGTGGTTCCTTGCATTCGGACGGGCGGGCGTCGGCGCTCATCTTTCCGGGCGAAAGACGCCTTTTAAGCGATGGGAGTGCCGCTATGCGCGGGAAGTCACCTTGACATTTTCCCCTGTGCAAATTATAATGAATCAGACTGTTTTTCATGTAGCGATCTCCCTGGGAGGTGTAATAGATGAAACGCACTTATCAACCGAATAATCGCAAGAGGAAAAAAGTGCACGGTTTTCGTGCCCGCATGAGCACTAAGAACGGACGTAAAGTGCTTGCGCGTCGCCGTCGCAAGGGTAGAAAAGTTTTGTCCGCTTAAGGCCACTGTCAGTCCGCAGTGGTCTTTTTTCCTAATGAGTTGGACAAAGCTTAGTCGCCGAGGTGCGCATATTTTGGGGCGATGTGCCGATGAAAAAGATCCAGCGTTTAAAGAAGAATAAAGATTTTCAAGAAGTCTTTAAAAACGGGCAGTCGACGGCGAACCGCCAGTTTGTCGTTTATGTGTTAAAAAAAGAGGGACAAGCTTATAACAGAGTCGGTTTGTCCGTAAGCAAAAAGTTGGGAAAGGCCGTCAAGCGCAATCGCATCAAGAGGTTGATTCGCGAGTCGGTTCGTGCGCTTGAAAGCCGTTTCATCACGGGCGTGGATTGTGTTATCATTGCAAGGAAACCGGCTGCCGAGTTGGATTTTCATGAAACCTTGAGCTCTATCAAACACGTATTAAACCGCGCGGGGGTGCTTCAACCCCAAAGGGATGACCGCTCTTGAAGCAGATTGCCTTGGCGTTGATCGCCTTTTATCAAAAACTGATTTCGCCCATGAAACCGCCGACGTGCCGTTTTTATCCGACTTGTTCGCAATATGGAATGGAAGCGATCCAACGTTTCGGCTTCTTTAAAGGCGGCTTTTTGACGATAAAACGCCTGGTCAAATGCCATCCGTTTCACCCGGGCGGTTTCGATCCCGTACCCGAACGATTTCCCGAAAAACGTTCCGCGAAAACTGATCGGTAGGAGAATAGGAGGTTAAATCGGTTGCGAAAAAAGGTTGTTTTTGCCTTATTCCTTATTTTGCTCATCGGTTTATTGACGGGCTGTTCGGACCTGCATAAGCCGATTACTCCGGAGAGCACCGGCATTTGGAACGAATGGTTTGTTTGGCCGCTCTCTTGGTTTATCACGAAAGTCGCCGATTTCTTCGGGGGGAGCTACGGCATCTCCATCATCGTCTGTACGATTTTGGTGCGGCTCGTCATCCTTCCTTTAATGATCAAACAATTGCAAAATTCGCGGGCGATGCAAGCCTTGCAGCCCGAATTGATGAAACTCAGGGAAAAGTACAGCTCCAAGGATGCGGAAACGCAAAAGAAATTACAGCAGGAAACGATGTTGCTTTTCCAAAAGTACAACGTCAATCCGCTGGCGGGTTGCTTTCCGATTCTTATTCAAATGCCGATTCTCATCGCGTTTTATCATGCGATTTATCGGACGCCTGAAATTCGGGAACACACCTTTTTATGGTTCAGCCTCGGACATCCCGACAAATATTTCATTTTGCCTTTAATCGCTGCGGTGACGACTTTTATTCAACAGAAGCTGATGGTTGGACGCATGGGAAATGCCAATCCGCAGATGGCGGTCATGACCTATATTTTCCCGATCATGATTGCGATCGCCGCCATCAATTTCCCATCCGCGCTTGCGCTTTACTGGGTCATCGGTAACATTTTTATGATCTTTCAAACCTACTTTATGTACGCTCCCATGAAAAAGGAATCGAAGGAAACGGGAGGAGCTAAAAAGTGAAAGAGGTAACTGTCAGCGGGAAATCGGTGGACGAAGCCCTGGCTCTCGCCCTCGATCGGTTGCGGGTGGCGAGAGATCAGGTCGATGTCGAGGTTCTCGAAGAGCCGAAGAAAGGGTTATTCGGCTTTATCGGGTCGAGACCGGCGACGATTCGGGTTGCGGTGAAAACGGATCCCGTTCAAGAAGCCGCGGACTATTTGCTGAACATCGCCAGGAAAATCACCGGCGACGCGTCGATCGACGTTCAAGAATTAGGCGGTCGTGAATACGTGTTCAACATAAAAACGTCCAAACAAGCGATTTTGATCGGAAAAAAAGGCCAGACGCTCAATGCCCTCCAATACTTGGTCAATTTGCTTAGCAATCAACATGCGCAGCATAGAATCCGCATCGTTGTCGATGTCGGGGACTATCGGCAACGGCGTAAAGAGGCGCTTGAAAATCTCGCCCATCGCTCGGCGGAGAGAGTCGAACGGACGAGACATGCGGTGAAACTCGAGGCGATGCCGTCTTTTGAAAGGAAAATCGTACATAACGCCTTGCTTAACCATCCTTCGGTGACGACCCGTTCGGTCGGAGAAGAACCGAACCGCTCTGTCGTGATCGATTTAAAAGAAGCATTAAAAGACGAGAAAAACTGATAGACGAGTGAATGCCCGCCATTGTGCGGGCGTTTTTTTTGCCGTTTGGTTAGACGGTTTTCCCGCTGCGTTTGGCTGCGTTTTAAACATGCGTCCCCCAGGCGCTTCGTTTTTCTTTTCCTCAGGATTCTCCGATTCGCCGCCCACGACCATCCTCATGCGCTTCCGCTTTTATTCCGGTTGAACGGCGGCCCATCTTTGGCCGGACAAGACGGCCAATGCCCCTTGCCGATAACAGCATGTCTTTTCCCAAGCTTTGATCGCGGCCCGGCGGTTGAGCGATCAGGATTATCCTCATGTGAATAAAAACGGCAAAGCAAAACTTGTCCACATGGAAAAACATGAACGGCTCCGAAACTTTATCCACAGTTGATTTTGTGTTATCCTATACCTTTAGGAGACTTATCCATTGTGGATAACTCCCCGCGCCTCGAGTGTGCTCGGGCGCCGGGTCCGGACTTTGCTTGAAAGAGGGTGAAGCAAGTGGAAGCTGATACCATTGCGGCCGTCTCCACGCCCATGGGGGAAGGAGCGATTGCCATTGTCCGCGTCAGCGGCGATGAAGCGATCGCCATCACGGACCGCATTTACAAGGGTAAAAAGCCGCTTGTGGAAGTCCCATCACATACGATCCACTACGGTAAAATCATAGATCCCGCGACCGGACAGGCGGTCGAAGAAGTCATGGTTTCGGTGATGAAGGCCCCGAAGACGTTCACGAGGGAGGACGTCGTGGAAATAAACTGTCATGGCGGACTCGTTTCCGTGAATCGGGTGCTGGAACTCGTCTTGAATGCGGGCGCGCGCCTCGCCGAACCGGGCGAATTTACAAAGCGTGCCTTTTTGAACGGGCGCATCGATCTGTCGCAGGCGGAAGCGGTGATGGATCTGATCAGGGCGAAAACCGACCGGGCGATGAAGATCGCGATTGGGCAGATGGAGGGAAGATTGTCGAAGCTTGTCAAAAGCTTGCGGCAAACCTTGATTGAAATGATCGCCGCCGTCGAAGTCAACATCGACTATCCCGAATACGACGCGGAAGAAGTCACCCATCCGCTTTTGCTGCGGCAAGCCCGTTCCGTTCGCGAGCAAATTGAATCTTTATTGACGACCGCAAAACAAGGTAAAATCCTGAGGGAAGGTTTATCGACCGCGATCATCGGCCGGCCGAACGTCGGGAAATCTTCATTGTTGAACAGCCTCGCCCAAGAAAATAAAGCGATAGTGACCGATATTCCGGGGACGACGCGCGATGTCATTGAAGAATACGTGAACGTGCGCGGCGTGCCGTTAAGGCTTATCGATACCGCCGGCATTCGGGAGACCGATGATGTCGTGGAAAGAATCGGCGTCGAGCGCTCGCGGCAGGTGTTGAAAAAAGCGGATCTCATTTTGTTGCTGTTGAACAACAATGAACCGCTCACCGAAGAAGATCGGCGCTTGTTTGCGGCCATTGAGAACATGGATGCCATCATCATCATCAATAAAATGGATCTGCCGACGGCGCTCGATCATGACGAAGTGCGGAAATTGGCGGCCGGCCGGCCGGTCATTACGACCTCTTTATTAAAAGAGGAAGGGATAGACCGGTTGGAAGAAGCGATCGCTTCGTTGTTTTTCAGTGAGGGTGTGGAGGCGCAAGATGTCACGTATGTGTCCAACACGCGCCACATCGCTCTCTTGAACCGGGCGCTTGCGGCCATCGACGATGCGATCGGTGCCATCGAATCGGGGCTGCCGATTGATATGGCCCAAATTGATATTCGCAAGGCTTGGGAAATTCTCGGTGAAATCATCGGAGATACCGTTTCTGAAAGCTTGATTGATCAATTGTTTTCACAATTTTGTCTCGGCAAATAAAATTTTTATTGGAAAAAGGTGACTAAAAAATGACGTATTTGGCAGGAGAATACGACGTAATCGTTGTCGGTGCCGGCCATGCCGGGTGTGAAGCCGCTCTTGCCGCCGCCAGAATGGGTGCGAAAACCCTTGTGCTCACGCTCAATCTGGACACGATTGCCTTCATGCCGTGCAACCCGTCGATCGGCGGGCCGGCGAAAGGCGTGGTAGTTCGGGAAATCGATGCGCTCGGCGGTGAAATGGGGCGGAACATCGACAAAACGAATATCCAAATGCGGATGTTGAACACCCGTAAAGGTCCCGCTGTTCGCGCTTTGCGGGCGCAAGCCGACAAGTTTTTGTATATCCGGGAAATGAAGAGGACGTTGGAGCGAACCGAAAATCTTACCTTGCAACAAGGCATGGTTGAACGGTTGATCGTTGAAAACGGCGTCTGCAAAGGCGTGATCACGAAAACGAACGCCGAATATCGGGCGAAGGCGGTCGTGCTGACGACCGGAACGTTTTTGCGCGGAAAAATCATCATCGGCGACCTCTCTTACGACAGCGGTCCGAATAACATGCAGCCGTCGATCAATCTTTCTTACCATTTGCAAGAACTCGGGTTCGAATTGGTCCGTTTTAAAACCGGGACGCCGCCGCGCGTGAACAGCAACACGATCGATTACAGCAAAACGGAAATCCAACCCGGCGATGATGAACCGCGCGCTTTTTCGTACGAAACGACGGATTACAATACCGACCAAATCCCGTGTTGGCTGACGTATACGAGCCCGAAAACCCACGAATTGATCAGTGAAAATCTGGACCGCGCGCCGATGTATTCCGGAAAGATTAAAGGCACCGGCCCTCGGTATTGCCCGTCGATCGAGGACAAGGTGGTGCGGTTCAGCGACAAGCCGCGTCATCAAATCTTCCTTGAACCGGAAGGTCGGGAAACGGATGAGGTGTATGTCCAAGGGTTGTCGACGAGTTTGCCGGAAGACATTCAAAGGGAAATTTTGAAGACGATTCCGGGACTTGAAAACGCGACGATGATGCGGCCCGGTTACGCGATTGAATACGACGCCATCGTCCCGACGCAATTGTGGCCGTCTCTCGAGACGAAAAAGATCAAAGGATTGTTTACCGCCGGGCAAATCAACGGAACATCCGGTTACGAGGAAGCGGCCGGACAAGGCATCATCGCCGGGATCAACGCGGCCCGTTCGGTTTTCAACCAAGATCCCATCATCCTCGACCGGTCGCAGGCGTATATCGGCGTGCTGATCGACGATCTTGTCACGAAAGGCACTAACGAACCTTACCGGCTGTTGACGTCGCGGGCGGAATACCGTTTGCTTCTCCGCCATGACAACGCCGATTTAAGATTGACTGAAATCGGTTATCAAATCGGTTTGATTTCCGAGGAGCGTTATCAACGGTTCCTGAAAAAGAAACAACTGATTGAAAAGGAAAAAGAGCGGTTGGCCAATCTCACGATCAAGCCGACCGATGAGGTGCAACGATTGATCGAAACCAACGGCGGACAACCGTTGAAAGAACCGGTGAGCGCCTCCCAATTTTTAAAACGGCCGGAAATCACTTATCAAGATATTGCGGCGATTTGTCCCGCCGATGAAGACATCCCCGCCGATGTCGCGGAACAGGTGGAAATACAGGTTAAATACGAAGGTTATATCGCCAAACAAATGCAGCAAGTGGAACGCATGAAGAAAATGGAGGAAAAACGCCTGCCTGAAGACCTCGACTACTATGCGATCAATGGGTTGGCGACGGAAGCCAAGCAAAAATTGAGCCAAGTTCGCCCGCTTTCCATCGGTCAGGCGTCGCGCGTATCGGGCGTCAACCCGAGCGACATCTCGATTCTTCTCGTTTATTTGGAACACGGAAAGCTGGCCAAAGTGGCCGAATGAATCGGAGGCCATCCATGGAGGAATTTGCAATATTGTTGGAGGAGAAAGGCATCGGCCTTTCTCCTCTGCAAAAAAAACAATTCGATACATACTACGAAACACTCATCGCCTGGAATGAAAAAATGAATTTGACGGCGATTACCGACCGCCATGGCGTCTATTTGAAACACTTTTATGATTCGCTGACACCCGGTTTTTTTTATGATTTCAGCGGGACTTCCAGCTTGTGCGACGTCGGTTCGGGAGCCGGTTTCCCATCGATCCCGTTAAAAATCGTTTTTCCGCATCTCAAGGTGACCATCGTCGATGCGCTGAAAAAGCGGCTCGTTTTTCTTGAAGCGTTGATCAATGCTCTCGGCTTAGAGGGGGTTGCGCTCCATCACGATCGTGCCGAAACCTTTGGACGCCGGAAGGAATTTCGGGAATCCTTCGATGTCGTCACCGCCCGCGCGGTCGCCCGTTTAAACGTGCTGTGTGAATATTGCCTGCCGTTGGCGAAAACCGGGGGAATGTTCATCGCGATGAAAGGGGCGAGCGGCGAAGAAGAATTAAAGGAAGCGGGACGTGCCGTGGCGACGCTCGGCGGGACGGTCGATAAAGTTGAAAGGTTTACGCTGCCGCAAGAACAAAGCCAAAGGCATCTCATATTCATTGAAAAGATTAAACCGACGCCTAAAGCCTATCCGCGCAAACCGGGGATACCGAAAAAAGATCCATTATGAGATGTTCCACGTGGAACATCGGCGGGTTGCAGGAAATTCCCGACGGCATAACGAATATAATAAACGTCTTCCTATCAACCTTTTCACCTTTAATTTCAGCGGGAAGATACAAGGGTGGTGTTCCGCATGAGGCATCCTTTCTCCAAGCTCTTTGGTCAAGGGGAAAATCAAGAAACGGAAGAACAACTGCAAAATGAAAAGGTAGAAGAACTTGAGGTTTCGGCGATTGTCCCCAATCGGTATCAGCCGAGAACCGTTTTTAACGACGATAAAATCGAAGAGTTGGCGCAAACGATCGAAACGCACGGCATGATCCAGCCCATCGTCGTCCGAAAATGTGAAGACGGGAAATATGAGATCATCGCGGGCGAGAGGCGGTGGCGCGCCGTATCCCATTTGGGTTGGGAAAAGGTGCCGGCGATCATCAAGGAATATGATGATAAGCAGACCGCGGCGGTCGCCCTCATCGAAAATTTGCAACGCGAGGAATTGACGCCGATTGAAGAGGCGATGGCGTATGCCAAATTATTGGACATTCACGGGTTGACTCAGGAAAGCCTTGCCCAACAACTCGGCAAAGGCCAATCGACGATCGCGAACAAATTGCGGCTTCTTAAATTGCCGGCCTCCGTACAGAACGCTTTATTGGAGAAAAAGATCAGCGAGCGGCACGCGCGCGCGTTGCTCGCTTTGAAAGATTCCCCTGAAAAGCAGGAAAAATTGTTGCAGGAAATTATTGAAAAGCAATTGAACGTCAAGCAGACCGAGATGCGGATCAAAAGCATGCTCGGCACCAAACCGGAAAAGAAACGAAGCCGGAAATCGGTGGTTTTAAATAAAGATGTGCGCATTGCGGTGAACACGATACGACGCTCCGTGAACATGGTGACGGAAACCGGCATTCAAATCGATACCGACGAAGCGGATATGGGTGACTATTACCAATTCACCATCCGCATTCCGAAAAAATAAGAGGCAGAGGATCAGCAAAGGGAAACCGATACGGGTTTCCTTTTTTCTTCCGGACATGTGTGAATGGATGTCAAAATAGATCCATTCAAATAAAAGGAAGGCCAGAGAAAAAACGGCCGTTTGCACGGGTTCAGTCTGATTTTCTCTGAACTCTTTTTTTATTTTATGAAGACGGCTGTTTTTATCCTCTATAAAACTATTGTTTATGTATTTGCGGAAAATCGGATTTTTAAACTTTTTGCTTTCAACTATAAAACTCGTGTCTGTTCATGCTAAAATGATATTATATGAGGAAGTGCTTGGGTAGGTGAATGGTGTGGGAATGGTATTATCGGTAGCCAACCAAAAGGGGGGAGTCGGAAAAACGACGACTTCCGTTAATTTAAGCGCCTGTATGGCGTATATGGGCAAAAAGGTACTCTTAATCGATATCGATCCCCAAGGCAATGCGACAAGCGGAGTGGGTATCGACAAAGGGGAAGTCGATGAATGCATATATAATGTTTTGGTTGAAGACGTTCATCCGAAAGACGTGATCAAGCCGACCGATGTGGAAGGGCTCGACGTCATTCCGTCCACCATTCAGTTGGCCGGTGCCGAGATCGAACTCGTGCCGACGATTTCGCGTGAAGTTCGGTTGGCGCGCGCATTGGAAAAGATTAAAGACGAATACGATTACATCATTATCGACTGCCCACCGTCTCTCGGGTTGTTGACGATCAACGCGTTGACCGCCTCCGATTCCGTCATCATACCCGTTCAATGCGAATATTACGCGCTCGAAGGGCTGAGCCAACTGTTGAATACGGTGCGTCTCGTGCAAAAACATTTAAATCACGACTTAATGATCGAGGGCGTGCTCTTGACGATGTTGGATGCACGAACCAATCTCGGCCTGCAAGTCATCGATGAAGTCAAAAAATATTTTCGCGATAAGGTTTATCAAACGATTATTCCGCGAAATGTACGGTTAAGCGAAGCGCCGAGCTACGGGAAACCGATCATCATCTATGATCCGAAATCGCGCGGTGCGGAAGTTTATCTAGAGTTGGCGAAGGAAGTGATGAACGGGTGACGAGGCGTTTAGGCAAGGGGATCGACGCGCTGTTTCCCGAATCCGCTCTCGATGATTTGTCATCGATCCATGAAGTAAAGTTGAAGGATTTGCGGCCCAACCCTTACCAGCCGAGGAAAAGCTTCGACGAAGCCGCCATTCAAGAACTGAAGCATTCAATTGAACAGCACGGTATCATTCAACCGTTGATTGTCAGGAAAAGCATAAAGGGCTATGAGATTGTCGCCGGTGAGCGCCGCTATCGGGCGGCCATTGAAGCCAAATTGAAAACCGTTCCCGTTGTTATCAAGTCGTTAACCGATCAACAAATGATGGAGGTCGCGTTGATCGAGAACTTGCAACGGGAGGATCTCAATCCGATCGAAGAGGCGCAAGCCTACCGGAAGCTTATGGATGAACTCGGGTTGACGCAAGAAGAATTGGCGAAGAAAGTTGGAAAGAGCCGGCCGCACATCGCCAACCACTTGCGCTTGCTTCAGCTGGATCGCTCCGTTCAGTCGCTCATCGCCGAAGGCAAATTGTCGATGGGCCACGGCAGGACGTTGCTGTCGTTGAAGGATAAAAAGAAATTGCCGCTCGTCGTCGATCGGGTCATCAAGGAAGAAATGAATGTCCGCGACTTGGAAAAGCTCGTGCAAAAGCTGAATCAAGATGTTCCACGTGAAACATCGAAGAAAAAGAAAAAAGCGAAGCTGGATCCGATTTTAAAAGAAAAAGAAAAGTTGCTTCAACAACGGTTCGGAACCGCCGTGACGATCAAGCCGACTTCGAAAAAAGGTAGAGGAAAAATTGAGATTGAATATTATTCCTCCGATGATTTAAACCGCGTTCTGGAATTGCTGGAAGGATGACCGAAGAACCACGGAGCCGCGCGGTTCTTTTCTTCTTTTCCGGCATGAAAGAAAGGATTCTCTTTTTTATTTATGAATACCTTGGCGCAACAGTGGCTGACATACTATCTGTTGGGATTGTATGCCACATAAGGTGCAAAATTGAAAAGCGCAGCTGCCTTCGGCGCGAGGCTGGTTAAACTTGGGCACCTATCTCTTTCATCTTGAAAAGCGGAGCGATGCCATCGATGGTTTTATTAGGAACGATTGTGAACACCGCTGCCATCGTCATGGGCAGTCTGATTGGAACATTATTGCACAACATTCCGGAGCGCATGAAGACGACGGTGACCCAGGGAATGGCGCTTGCGGTCGTGGTATTGGGGCTGGAGATGGCTTTTCAAAGCAAACAATTTTTGATTGTCATCGCAAGCCTGGCAATAGGCGGAGTGATCGGTGAATGGATCGATCTCGATCATGTTCTTAACCGGCTGGGGCGCTGGTTGGAAAAGAAGATCGGTGTCGCCGAACAGCAAGAAGCGGGCGTCGCCAAGGCGTTTGTGACCGCGACGCTCGTGTTTGTCATCGGAGCCATGGCCATCATTGGCGCAATCCACAGCGGAATGAACGGGGATCATCGGGTGCTCTATACGAAGTCGATGCTCGACGGTTTTTTTGCCGTCATTTTTTCCACGACGCTTGGGATCGGCGTGATCTTTTCGGCCATTCCCGTCTTCCTTTACGAAGGGTCAATCGCATTGGCGGCGACGGCTATTATTCAAAAAGTGCCTGATCCGTTGCTGCAAAGCCTCATCAAAGAGCTTACCGCGGACGGCGGCATTCTTATCGCGGCGATCGGGCTAAACCTTTTAAACATCGTGAAGATCAGAACGGCCAACTTATTGCCGAGCTTAGTCATTGTACCGATCGCGGCCGCGCTCCTTTATGTTTTAAAGTGACGCCGCTTCATTATATCCGGAGGCGGCGTCTCATTGAATGTTGATTTTGGCGTAAGGCACCCGGCTTCGTTGCAGGGCGCCGTGCAGGCAATCGCCAATGATTTCGGCCATTTTCATGACGAGCGACAATCTCGTGTTTTGAAGAACGAAATACTCCATATAGCCGCTTGCGTTGACGACGCCGGTCACGTGCATGTCGCCAACCGGCGGCAAGTTTTTTTTGACGCCTGCACCGGGTAAAACCGGGCCGTCGGCAACGGTGATGAAGCCGATGTTGTTGGCGCGGCCGAGACAAGCGTCAACGGCAATGACATACGGTTCCTGAAGCTCTCGGTATATGCCTTCCAACGCGTCTTGCAGATTAACGGCGTGCACCGGATCGTCCAATGTGCCGTACAATCGGTAGGTACGGTCATGGTACCCGGTCATTCGGGAACCGACGAGGGGGCCGAGGGAATCCCCAGTTGAACGGTCGGTGCCGATGCAAACGACCGCGATGGGCCGATGTTCATTGACAGCGGCAATCTTCCGCTCAAGCGCTCTGGTCAGCTTTAACCGGGAAATGGGGTCATTATAGTGGATTTTGAATTCGGAGCCTTTGATGAACATCTGAAACGTTTCCTTGAAATTCATAGATTTTCCCCCCTTTCGGATAACATTAACAGTATACGGACAATAAAACATTTCTATACATGGGACAAATCCAAATATCTCCTCTTGAAAAACATCACCTAAAGTAAAAAATAGTTTCCGTTCTTTATTTCCCATTTGATGCTTCTTCCATATTTAATGGCTTTAAGGCGGCAAGCGATCGGCAACAAGCAATTTCCATAAAATGACTAAAAATACAAGTATAGTAAATCAACCGTGACATGACCGTCATGATAGGTCTTAGGTTGTACGTCGATTACAACCATTTCGGATGAAGTCGGCTGAAAAGAGAATCTGAAGGTTAATATTGTAGTCCATCCGGCATAGAAATTTGCTCCATTTGGATGACAGAATGCGTTTCATCCATTAAAATGTTAATTAAAATATCATTAATAATATTTTGTCATAGTCTGCCGTTCGGACGCATCAGGAGGAGCTCGGCGTTCGCCCTGGTTGTCCTTCTGAAGCTTATTTCCTCGTGTCTGAAACACGGTTTATTTCAGCATGTCTTGTCGGCGTGAAAAGGGCATGGTTTTCATTTCCTATGGCCGAAATGGACGCAATTTTCCATAAATGGGAGAGAACAGAAAATGATCAACGTGATGCTTGTCGATGATCACGCCATTCTCAGGGACGGTTTGCGATATATTTTGGATCGGGAGACGGACATCCGCTTGATGGCAGAGGCGGCCTCGGGAGAAGAAATGGTGGAAAAGCTGGAGAGTTTACAAGAAAAACCCGATGTCATCATTATGGACATCAGTTTGCCGGGCATGGACGGCTTGGAAGCGACGGGTTATGTGAAGCGAAAATATAAAGGCATCAAAGTGTTGATCTTGACCGTATCGAACCATGACGACAGTTTAATGCGGGCGCTGGCAAAAGGGGCTGACGGCTATCTTTTAAAAGAGTCGCCGGCCGCGGAGCTCATCGAAGCGATTCGCACCGTCGCGAAGGGTGAGTCGATCCTTCATCCGAGTTTGACGAAAAAATTGTTCCAATACCACCGCCAAGGCGAAAATAAAGATATGGGGCTGACGCAAAGAGAAAAAGAGGTCCTGCTCTGTTTGGTTAAAGGATTGAGCAATAAAGAAATCGCCCGGAAATTGTTCATTAGCGACAAAACCGTGAAAATCCACGTCAGCCGCATTTTTAAAAAGTTGAACGTGAAAAACCGGGCCCAGGCGGTGATCAACGCGGTCAAATACGATCTTGTCGACCTGCCTCAAAGCAAACCGGTACGTAAAACAAAGAGATGAGCAGAACGGCGATCACAAAAAAGCGCGGGCATGCCTTGGGCTTTGGCGAACGAGGAACGGTTTTGGCGCGTGAAACGTTGGGCTTTTCTTTGTTTTCGCACGTTGATCGCTCGGCGGGAAAGCCGTATAATACAAATAAGATCTCTCTGCGCGTTCAGATTGGCTTTTTATGAGAACAGGGTTTATCATGGCATTACAATTGAATCATCCAGGGTGATGAAGGAAAGGAGTACCCTTCAGGCTCCGACACAGCGACCCGGAGGCGGTGCGAGTCCGGGCGGAAGCGAAGGGGAACGGCAGTCCTGAGCCTTTATTAAAATAAGCGGACGCGTGTTAAGGCGCGTCAATTAGGGTGGAACCGCGGGCATGCTCCCGTCCCTAGGCTATGTGCGGCCTACGGACGGGAGTTTTCATTCATTCGGAAAAAGTTTGAAAACAATACAGAGGTGAAGACGTCATGGCGAAAAGTATGGAACAAATCGTCAATCTGGCCAAGCAAAGAGGCTTTGTCTTTCCGGGTTCGGAAATTTACGGCGGGCTCGCCAATACCTGGGACTACGGGCCGCTCGGTGCCGAATTGAAAAATAACGTCAAACGCGCCTGGTGGAAAAAATTCGTTCAGGAATCGGAATTGAACGTCGGCCTCGATTCGGCGATTTTGATGAATCCGAAAACGTGGGAAGCGAGCGGCCATTTGAAAAACTTCAATGACCCCATGATCGATTGCAAACAGTGCAAATCCCGGCATCGCGCCGACAAGCTGTTGGAGGCCGCCGTCGATCCGGCCGAATTGGGGCGCCCGATCGAAGCGTTGACCTTTGATGAGATGGATCAATTGATCAAGGAACGCGGCATTAAATGTCCGCACTGCGGCGCCCAGGATTTCACGCCTGTGCGGCAATTCAATCTGATGTTCAAAACCTATCAAGGCGTCACGGAGTCAAGCGCGGATGAAATCTATTTGCGTCCGGAAACGGCGCAAGGCATTTTTGTCAATTTCAAAAATGTTCAACGCGTCATGCGGAAAAAGCTTCCCTTCGGCATCGCCCAGATCGGAAAATCGTTTCGGAATGAGATCACGCCGGGGAATTTCACGTTCCGCACGCGGGAATTCGAGCAGATGGAACTCGAGTTTTTCTGCAAGCCCGGCGAGGAATTGGAATGGTTCAACTACTGGCGCCAGTTCAGCAAAGACTGGCTGCTATCGCTCAACATGAAGCCGGAAAACGTCCGGCTGCGCGATCACGAACCGGAAGAATTGCCGCATTACAGCAATGCCACGACGGACATTGAATACCAATTCCCGTTCGGTTGGGGCGAGCTGTCCAGCATTTCCTCGCGAACCGATTACGATCTGAAGCGGCATATGGAACTGTCCGGCGAAGATTTACAATACATCGACCAAACGACGAATGAACGTTACATTCCTTATGTCGTCGAACCGTCGCTCGGCTGCGATCGCGTGACGCTCGCGTTTTTGATTGATGCCTATGACGAAGAAAAATTGAACGACAATGAAACGCGGACGGTCCTGCGCCTGCATCCTGCCCTTTCGCCTTACAAGGCCGCGGTTTTGCCACTTTCGAAGAAGCTCGGTGAAGAAGCGGTCGAAATCTATCGCGAGTTGTCCAAACGGTTCATGGTCGATTATGATGAAACGGGATCGATCGGCAAGCGTTATCGCCGCCAAGACGAAATCGGCACGCCCTATTGCATCACCTATGACTTTGATTCGAAGGAAGACGGCAAGGTGACGGTGCGGGATCGCGATACCATGGAACAAGTCCGCCTTCCGATATCGGAAGTCGCGGCTTTCCTTGAAGAAAAACTAGCCTATTAATCGACGAGTCAGATGTTGGGGCAAAACATTCGGTTGAGTTGCCAAGAAAATGAATTCCGCTCTGCTTGCAAAGGTGAACAGCGAAAAACGATGGTCTGTTTGGATCGTGGACATGGTTATAAAAAAGCAGTTCAGCGGAGGGACGAGGGATGACTGTCGATAAAACGTTTCAATTGTATGACATTGTGGAGATGAAAAAACCGCATCCTTGCGGGGAAAACCGCTGGCAAATCATCCGGATGGGCGCCGACATCCGCATCAAATGCCAAGGATGCGGGCACAGCGTCATGATGCCGCGAAGCGAATTCAAGCGCAAATTGAAGAAAGTCATCGCGCAGCAAGAAGAATAAAAACGGCGGGCGGTCCCGCCGGATCGCAGAAGATTGGACGCGTCCGGGGCGGCCGCCGCGCCCGACAGAGTGGTTCGGGATAACGATGGGAGGTAGACACGATGGGTTTGACGGCAGGAATCGTAGGTTTGCCGAACGTTGGGAAATCGACGTTGTTTAACGCGATCACGCAGGCTGGAGCCGAATCCGCCAACTATCCGTTTTGCACGATCGATCCCAATGTCGGCATCGTCAACGTACCGGATGAGCGGCTGCAAGTGTTAACCGACATGTTTCAACCGAAACAGACGATTGCGACGACGTTCGAATTCACTGACATCGCCGGCCTCGTCAAGGGAGCGAGCAAAGGCGAAGGCTTGGGCAACCAGTTTCTTTCCCACATCCGCCAAGTCGATGCGATTTGCCACGTCGTCCGCTGTTTTGAAGATAAAAATATCACCCATGTCGCGGGGAAAGTCGATCCAATCGACGACATTGAAACGATCAACTTGGAATTGATTCTTGCCGATTTGGAAACGGTCAACAAGCGGATCGGCCGGGTCGAAAAAATCGCGAAGCAAAAAAACAAAGAAGCGATGACGGAATTGGCTGCCTTGGAAAAACTGAAAGCCGCCTTTGAAAACGGGCAACCGGCGCGCGGCGTCGACCTGACCGATGAAGAAAAAGCGAGCATTAAACCGCTCAACCTGCTGACGATCAAACCGATGCTGTACGTCGCCAACGTTTCGGAAGACGACATCGCCAGCGGCGAAGACAACGGTTTTGTCGAGCAGGTCAAAGCATATGCCGAAAAAGAAGGGGCGGAAGTCGTCGTCATTTCCGCGAAAATCGAAGCGGAACTTGCCGAGCTTGAGGGCGATGAAAAGGAAAGCTTTCTTAAAGAGCTCGGCATCGAACGGTCGGGGCTGGATCAATTGATCGAGAAAAGTTATAAGTTGCTCGGGCTCGCCACCTTTTTCACCGCCGGAGAAAAAGAAGTGCGGGCATGGACCTTTAAGCGCGGCATGAAAGCCCCGCAAGCGGCGGGCATCATTCACAGCGATTTCGAGCGCGGGTTTATCCGCGCCGAAGTGGTGTCTTATGACGATCTCGTCGCGGCCGGTTCGATGGCGAAGGCAAAGGAAATGGGGAAACTGCGCCTCGAAGGCAAAGACTATCTCGTTCAAGACGGGGATATTGTGCATTTCCGGTTTAATGTATAAAAGAAAACCGAGGACGGGCAGCGGGTGAAGAAGCGTCGGCGTCCGTCATGGCTTTTCCCGGTTGATCAAAGGGCACCGGCTTGAAATCCTTTTTCCCGCCCTATATAATATATCTTTGTGGGTGGAATTCTGTCCCCTCTGCTCCTTTGGGAGCCGCACAGTCCGCAGAGAGGATGCGATTTTGATCGGCCTCATTCTGTAAGCAGGACTTTTGCCGGAATCCCGTTCGGTTTTCCAAACGGCGGCGACGTCTTTGGAAGGCGGCGGAGTTCCGAACCGAAAAACGGGAGGTGAATGGTGTTGCGCAAGTACGAAATCATGTACATCCTGCGCCCGGATCTCGACGAAGAAGCGGAAAAAGCGGCGAAAGAAAACCTCGCGAAAATTTTGACCGATAACGGCGCCGTGATCAATGAAGTCGAAGAAATGGGCAAGCGTCGCCTGGCTTATGAAATCAAAGGTCATCGCAACGGTATCTACGTCGTCCTTTACGTGACGGCCGATGCGAAAGCGATCAACGAATTCGACCGCTTGGCGAAGATTAACGATAACGTGTTGCGGTTCATGACGATTCGGGATGAGCGTAAGTAACGCCAAAAATCCGGGGAGAGGTTCTGATGATCAATCGTGTGATTTTGGTCGGCCGGTTAACGCGGGACCCTGAACTTCGGTATACGCCGAGCGGCGTGGCGGTGGCGAATTTCACCATTGCCGTCAACCGTCCGTTTACAAACCAGGAAGGGGAACGCGAGGCAGACTTCATCCAGGTGGTCGTTTGGAGGCGGCAAGCCGAAAACACGGCGAATTTTGTGCGCAAAGGCAGCTTGGTCGGCGTGGACGGACGTCTTCAAACGCGCAGCTATGAAAATAACGAAGGCCGTCGTGTGTACGTCACGGAAGTGGTCGCCGACAGTGTCCAATTCCTAGAGCCTAAAGGTGCGAGAGGCAATGCCGCGATGATGAACGACAACTTTATGCAACCGCCCCAACCACCGATTGGTAAGACGAATCAGGACTACGGCAACCCCTTTGATGACGATCCGTTTGCAGGCGACGGGAAACCCATCGACATTTCGGACGATGATTTGCCGTTCTAATTTTGCGAAAAAGGAGGGTGAAAAGCGCATGGCACGTCGCGGACGAGGCAAACGCCGCAAAGTTTGCTATTTCACGGTCAATAACATCACTTACATTGACTATAAAGACGTCGATTTGCTGAAACGGTTCATTTCCGAACGCGGTAAAATTTTACCGCGACGGGTGACGGGAACGAGCGCTAAATATCAACGCCAATTGACGCGGGCTATCAAACGCGCTCGTCAAATGGCCCTTTTGCCGTACACCAACGACTGATCAATTGAGCCGTTATTAATATTTAAGAAGCCCGGATCTCACGCCGACGCGCGTCAGATCCGGGCTTCTTGTTTTGATTGAGCAGAGCCGTCGGTGCATGCGGTGCGGCTCGATGTCGGTTTGGCTTTTTGACGAACCATCTAATGAGGGGGCGCCGGAAAAGCATCACCGAGAGGCGGTGCCGTGGACGGGAATGGTTTCGCACCGGTCGCCTTTTTTGGGTTCAGGGCATGGGCTTCGCGTCTTTTATTCGAGGAGGCGCACCGCTTGCGCATGCAAATCGGTGATCACGTTTTCTAAATCCAGCAAGAAAAAGTCACGGCCGTCGACACTATGGACGGGCGTCAAGTAACGGCTTTCCGGGTCGGATGGGGCGTCGGTCATTGGCTTCTGTCCACCCGTGTTCTCATCCTCGCGACGCTTGGTCAAGGTGACGATGCGGTCGGCACGGATGGCCGCCGGGGTGCCGTTCCAATCGGTCAGAATAAAGCGGATCTCTTCGAGGTCCGCCCCTTCGCCGGTTTGGGCCGGTGACGTTTCGCCGGATGTCAATAGCACCGCGGCGTTGATCAAAGGGTAGATGCGGTCGCGGACCCGAATCACCCCTTCCACGGCGCGGGGCGACAACGGCAAAGGTTTAATTTCCGTTGGTTTAACGATTTCCACGATATATCGGACGGGAAGCGCGAGGACTTTTTCATGGGCCTCAAAAACGATGACGTCTTGTTCCTTTTTGTTTTCGACAGCAAAGGCCGAATCGTTCATCATGATGGAAACACTCCAAAATTAAGATTCAAAAGGCAGTCCTATACATTTGTATCGGCAGGCGACGCTTTAAAATTAACAGTTAACGACCGTTATCTTCATACCAAGGATTCAAGTGAATGAGAACCTCTTCGACCTGTTTGTCTTTTTCTTTGATGGTATCGCGGATTTTGCGCGTGATGTCGTGGCCTTCTTGGATCGTCAGTTCCCCCGGCACGCTGAGGCGGACGTCGATCAAAATGTAGTTGCCGTGCTCGCGCGCCCTGAGCTGATCGATGCGTTTGACCTCGGGAAAACTGAGGATGATGTTGCGGTATTCCTCGCTTTTTTCCATCGAAACGTTGCTTTCCATAAGGACATTGAACGCTTGAACGCCCATTTCCCAAGCCACTTTTAAAATCAGCAAGGAGACGATTAACCCCCCCACCGGATCGCCGTAGATGGCGTAAGGGATGGACAGCTGATCGCCGAGCCAGCCGATGCCGATGCCGGCGACCGCGGCGAGACTCGCCCAGATGTCCGCTAAATGGTCGTAGGCCGTCGCGATCAAACCTTTGCTGTTCAGCGCTTTTCCGACTTTCATCGTATAATAATACAAAATCGTCTTCCACACGAGTGAAACGAAGGCGGCCGAGAATGCCCAAATATTGGTTTTAAATTCCGGATTTAGGAGCGCAGCGATCGCTTCATAAATGAGATACAGTCCGGCGATAAAGAGAATGATCGAGATGATGCCTGAAGCGATGTCCTCTGCTTTGCCGTGGCCGTAGGGGTGGTCTTCGTCGGCGGGCTGATTGGCCACTTTCATCGAACTGAGCGTGACGACAGAGGCGATGACGTCTCCGCCGTTGTGCACGCCGTCCGCAAGCAACGCCGTGCTATGGAACAGGGTACCGAAGACGATTTTGATGACGGTGAGGATGAAATTGCTGATCAGGCTGATCCAAGCCGCCAGCCAACCCCCCGACAGATGATTTGCTTTCACACCTTTCACCCCACTAATCAATGTTGCATGCGGGAAACAAATAAAAACGACCCTTTGCGCTCAGGGCCGTTGCACGTTATGTTTATCCATAATTATCCATTTTCCTAATATCATGGTGCCCCATTCTTTCTTGAAAGGTTTTTAAACCCGCAAAATGAACGACAGAAGCTTGCCTGCTTCACGCCAAGTTCGAACAAACGAAGAAGCGGCCGAAATGGCCAAGCCGTCGGCGCTTCGATAAAAACGGTGAACGACAAACGTCACCGTCACGGTAACTTCATTATAAGGAAAATGGCGGAAAACCGCAAACCGCCAATCGGATGTTTCGGGAACCGGATCCTGAATATTTCGGACACTGCTTTTTCCCATTTTCCGCCATTTTATGGCCGTTTCATACGAACAACGGATGCCGGTGTGGCGGGCGACGGACGGGCGCCGGGATGCCGCGGAGCGGTGAATGGCGGCATGGCCATATTCAATTATTTATTATTATGCAGAAAAGGTCGTGGCGGCTATCCGGCAGCGCGTGATGCGCCCGGCGGATTTGCCGAAAAGGGACAAACCGCCTAAAATAAAAAAAGAATGTGATCCTCCAGCGACTTGAGGTGTTCTTAGAGAATGAAATCATCCCGTGTCATTGTAGACGGCGCGCTCACCGCGACCCTTTTTATTATTCTCTTATGGGCATGCTTTTATATGCCTTTGGTTATGGTGGTCGGTGTATATGTGTTGCCGCTCCCGTTTATATATGTGACGTCCAAACACGGCATTAGCGCCGGTGTTGTGTCGGCGGCAGTTTCTTTTGTTTTGGCGTGGTGGTTTACGAATATCGCCTTTGCGATGATCGCCCTGTTATTTATTGCGATCGGTTGTGCGATGGGTTATACCCTTCGCTTTCAAAAATCGGCCTTTGCGGTGTTGGCGGCCGGGAGCTTGGTGGCTGTGGCCGGATTGGTTGCATGTTACGGTTTCATGGTCACCGTGTTGAAGATCAATCCGGTTACAATGTTCACCGATCAACTTTTGGCGAGTTTGGACAAGGCCGCCAAAATAGATCCGTACGTGACCAAGAGTGAGTTGAACGTTTATCGCGACCAGTTCAAGCAATTGTCGACAACTTTAATCCCGACGGTCCTCACCGTGATCGGTGTGTGGCTGGCTCTCGTCTCCGAATGGGTGGCGACGCCCATATTGCGGCGAATGGGCGCCCCGTATCCGAAATGGCTCCCCCTTCGCGAGTGGCGGTTTCCCCGCAGCCTGATATGGTATTACCTCGTGGTTATGACCATCCTCCTTTTCAGCGGAAGCGAGCCGACGCACGCGCTGATGACGGTATGTCTGAACGTTTATGAAATCTTGGAAATAGCGATGGCCGTACAGGGGATTGCGTTTATTTTTTTCTACTGCCATATGAAAGGGATCGGGAAGGCAGTGCCGATTGTTGTAACCGTGATCGGCGTCTTCTTTCCGTTTACACTTTATCTCATACGGATATTAGGTATAATTGATTTAGGATTTGACCTCCGATCGCGCATGCGAAATCATAAAGGATAACTTTAGGAGTTGACGGTATGTCAAAGGAATCGGGTGACCGCTCGCGCCGCCACCCGCTCTATCTTGCGGCGTTGATCGGGTTTCTGTTTATCGCGTTGACCGCCGTCATCCAATGGTATTTAGCCGTCATCGGATGCGTGGCATACCTGCTTGCCGCCTTTTTATTGGTCAGCGCTTTCAGGCGATATCAAAAGGGCGTGGAAGACTATATTTCCACGCTGTCTTCGCGTTTAAAAAAAGTCGGCGAAGAAGCCTTGATGGAAATGCCGGTCGGCATTGTTTTATATAATCAAGACCGGATCATCGAGTGGGCCAATCGCTATATGCATGAATTGGCGGGTACAGGCACGCTGATCAAGGAGCCGTTGGACGTCATTTCCGAATCCGTTGTGTCGCTGATTGAAGGGGACGCCGCTGAGGAGATCGTATTGATTCGTGATCGGCGGTTTCGAGTGATACCGAGGCGCGAAGAACGCCTGCTCTATTTTTTTGACGTCACCGAGATGACCGAAGCCAAGACCCGTTACGAAAATGAAAAAACGGTTCTGGGCATTATTTGTTTGGATAACTACGATGAAATCACCCAAGGCATGGATGATCAAATCAAGAGCCGTCTGAATAACGAATTGACCAATCTGCTGAAAGATTGGTGTACGGCACACGGCATTTATTTGAAGAGGTTTTCCTCCGAAAATTTTATAGCGGTTTTTAATCAGCGGATTTTGCGCGAATTGGAAAAAACCCGTTTCGACATACTCGATCGCGTTCGCGAAGGCAAAAAGGAAATGGCCGTGCCCATGACGGTCAGCATCGGCATCGGCGCCGGCGTGACCGATCTTATGGAGCTCGGCATGATGGCGCAATCGGCGTTGGACCTCGCCCTGAGCCGGGGCGGCGATCAAGTGGCCATCAAATTGCCTTCGGGAAAAGTCAAATTTTATGGCGGTAAAACCAACCCGGTGGAAAAAAGAACCCGGGTTCGGGCGCGCGTCATTTCGCACGCGCTCTCCGAACTGATCAATGAGAGCGACCAGATATTGGTCATGGGGCACAAGCAACCCGACATGGATGCGATCGGCGCCGCGATCGGCATCATGAAGATCGCCGAGGCGTGCGGGACACCGGCCGCGGTGGTGATCGAGCATGAACGTTACGGTCCCGGGGTCATCCGCCTCATGAACCGAATTAAAGAAGATGAAAATCTATGGCATCGTTTTATAACGGCCGACGAGGCGATCGAACGGGTGACACACGAAACGCTCGTCGTCGTTGTCGACACCCATAAACCGTCCATGGTCGTGGAGCCGCGGCTTCTCGCGAGATCCGACCGCATTGTCGTGATCGACCATCACCGGCGCGGCGAAGATTTTATCGAGAATCCAGTCCTCATCTATATGGAACCTTATGCGTCCTCGACCGCCGAGCTGGTCACGGAACTGCTGGAATATCAGCGAAAGCAGCCCGCTTTAAGCGCGTTGGAAGCGACGGCTCTGCTCGCGGGGATTACCGTGGACACCAAGAATTTCACCTTGCGCACCGGTTCGAGAACGTTTGACGCCGCATCGTATTTGCGCGCCCATGGCGCCGATACGATTTTGGTGCAAAAATTGCTCAGGGATGATTTGGAACATTATTATCAACGGACGCGTTTGATTCAAAACGTTGAGATTTATCGGGACCACATCGCTTTGGCCGTCGGGGAAGAAGGCGATGTCAGTGAGCAGGTCATCATCGCCCAGGCAGCGGACGCCCTTTTATCCATCGACGGGATTGAAGCGTCGTTCGTCATCTCCTTGCGGCCCGACGGATTGGTAGGCATCAGCGCCCGGTCCCTCGGCGAGATCAACGTCCAACTGATCATGGAAAGTTTGGGCGGCGGCGGTCATTTGACGAATGCCGCCACTCAACTGGATACCTCGATTGAAGAAGCCGTTCAACGTTTGAAGGCGGCCATCGAGGAATACTTCGAAGGGGGAGAATCGGAGTGAAAGTCATTTTTTTGCAAGACGTCAAAGGCAAAGGCAAAGCCGGAGAAGTGAAAGACGTTTCGGAAGGCTATGCCCGCAACTTTTTGATTCCGCGGAAAATGGCTGTTGAGGCCAACGACGCCAATCTGAAACAACTGGAAATGAAGAAAAAGAGCAAAGCGAAGCGGGCGCAAAAGGAATTTGAAGAGGCCCAAGCTCTAAAAGCGCAAATCGAAAAAACGGAAATCACCCTTTCCGCGAAATCAGGCGAAGGCGGCCGCCTGTTCGGCTCCATCACCTCAAAGCAAATCGCCGAGGAATTGAAGAAGAAAGGATTCAACATCGATAAACGCAAAATTGACCTGAACGAGCCGATCCGGACGCTCGGCTACACGGATGTGCCCTTGAAACTGCACCCGAAAGTGACGGCCGTTTTAAAAGTGCACGTTAAAGAAGCGTAAGCGGCCGATTCATTGTGGTTAAATCCGCGGGTATGGGTTTTTGAGCCCCCGAAAGAGCTTTATCGCGGCATATGCTGAAAAGCTGGTTTGGGCGGCGAATGGACGGGCTGTGGTGGATACGGGTGCATTTGTCATGCATGAAAAGAGAAACCGGCTGTTCGTCGCGTCGGCCGCCGGACTTGTTCAAGTAAACGAGCCAGGCCGCAAACGGTATATGGCCTTCAGGAACGGCCCGCGGCCGCCGTTGGCAAGTTTGTTGAGGGTTGGAACATGGATCGTTTTTTACACCCGTTCACCCGGTGATCAGGCTAGGTCTTTTTTAGATGAAGAGGAGAATGAAGCGATGAGCGATTTATTTGCGGATCGCACCCCTCCGCACAACATAGAAGCTGAACAGGCCGTCCTCGGGGCGATATTTCTTGAGCCCTCGGCGCTTACGATCGCGTCGGAGCACCTCGTGCCCGAGGATTTTTACCGCACCGCCCATCAACGCATCTTTTCGGCCATGCTTGACCTGTCGGAGCGCGGCGAACCCGTCGACGTGGTGACGGTTACCTCCGAATTGCGCGACCGCAAATGGCTGGAAGAAGTCGGCGGTTTGGATTATTTGAGCGAGCTCGCCAACTCGACGCCGACCGCAGCGAACATTGAATTTTACAGCGGCATCGTCGCGGAAAAATCGTTGCTTCGCCGCTTGATCCGGGCGGCGACGAAGATCGTTTCGGACGGCTACACGCGTGAAGACGATATCGACGACATTTTGAACGACGCGGAAAAAACGATACTGGATGTCGCGCAAAGGAAGCGGACGACCGACTTTCGTTCCATCAAGGACATTTTGGTCGAAGCTTATGATAACATCGAAACGCTTCATAACCGAAAAGGCGAGGTCACCGGCATACCGACCGGCTTTATCGAACTTGACCGGATGACCGCCGGTTTTCAAAACAACGATCTTATCATTGTGGCGGCGCGGCCGTCCGTCGGTAAGACGGCCTTTGCCCTTAATATCGCGCAAAATGTGGCCACAAAGACCGATCACAACGTCGCCATCTTCAGCTTGGAAATGGGCGCGATGCAGCTGGTGATGCGGATGTTGTGCGCTGAAGGAAACATCGATGCCCAGAAGCTTCGGACCGGAAAATTGAACGATGAGGATTGGAAAAAGCTGGCGATGGCGATGGGAAGTCTCTCAAACGCCGGCATCTACATCGACGACACGCCCGCCATTCGCGTCAGCGAAATCCGAGCCAAATGCCGGCGGTTGAAACAGGAAAAAGGGCTCGGTCTCGTCCTGATCGATTATTTGCAGCTCATCCAAGGCTCCTCCTCGCGGCGCAACGAAAACCGGCAGCAAGAAGTGTCCGAGATTTCCCGGTCGCTCAAGGCGCTTGCCCGCGAACTGAACGTCCCGATCATTGCTCTGTCGCAGCTTTCGCGGAGCGTCGAGTCGCGCCAAGACAAGCGGCCGATGATGTCGGACATCCGGGAGTCGGGCAGCATCGAGCAAGACGCCGACATCGTCGCCTTTCTGTATCGCGATGATTATTATGACAAGGAATCCGAGAAGAAAAATATCATTGAAATCATCATTGCCAAGCAGCGCAACGGCCCGGTCGGCACGGTGGAACTCGCCTTCATCAAGGAATATAACAAATTCGTCAATTTGGAGCGCGTGCACAAAGAGAACGAAATGCCGGCGCGCACCGGGTAATCCGTCGGCTGCGCATGGAGCGTGAAACGGCTGAAAAAGCGCGGATGGCGCCATAATATATAAAAAGCAGACAAAAAATAGGAATGATGAGAGCGCAAACGGCATGCGGAGGAAAATGAAAAAAGGCGCAAGATCCGGAGCGGACCGGTTCAAACGGTCAATCCACGGGATGCGGTCAAGCATGCCGACGAGCGGCGGACGCAAAGGGAACCTCTTTCGGCGTCCGCCGCTTTTTATTTTTGATGACAAACGAACAAAGACTTTTAGCTATAAAATATTGTTCGTTTTTATGTTTGACGCCGCCGGTTTGTTCCGTTAAACTGAATATGTATTTTTCGGTTTACGAATATTATCGGTTTGCCCGATAAAATTTAACGCGCAGGAGGATGCACGTATGCCATCGGTCGTCGTCGTCGGCGCCCAATGGGGCGACGAAGGAAAGGGGAAGATCACCGATTATTTGTCGGAAAAATCGGAGGTGATCTCTCGCTATCAGGGCGGTGACAATGCCGGACACACCATCGCCTTCAACGGGAAAACGTATAAGCTTCACCTCATTCCGTCGGGGATTTTTTACAAAGATAAAATCTGTGTGATCGGAAACGGCATGGTCGTCAATCCGAAATCGCTCGTGCGTGAATTGAACTATCTTCATGAGAACGGCATAGCGACGGATAACCTCCGCATCAGCAACCGCGCCCACGTCATTTTGCCGTACCATATCACCCTCGATCGCGTCGAAGAAGAGCGCAAGGGGTCAGGAAAAATCGGCACGACTCAAAAAGGCATCGGTCCCGCCTACATGGACAAAGCCGCCCGGATCGGCATCCGCATCGCGGACTTGCTGGAGCCCGATACCTTTAAAGAAAAACTCGAACGAAATCTGAAAGAAAAAAATGCGCTGCTTGAAAAAGTCTACGGTGTGCCGGGCTTCAAGCTAGACGACATTTTTGAAGAATATCGGCAGTATGCTGAAATCATCGAGCCGTATGTCGCGGATACCTCGGTCGTATTAAACGACGCCCTGGATGAAGGCAAACGCGTCCTTTTTGAAGGAGCTCAAGGAGTTATGCTCGACATCGATCAAGGGACGTATCCGTTTGTGACGTCGTCCAATCCTGTGGCCGGCGGGGTCACGATCGGCGCCGGGGTCGGACCGACCAAGATCAATCATGTCGTCGGGGTGGCGAAAGCGTACACGACGAGAGTCGGCGACGGGCCGTTCCCGACGGAATTAAACAATGCGATCGGCGATCAAATTCGTGAAATCGGACGCGAATATGGCACGACCACCGGCCGCCCGCGCCGGGTCGGCTGGTTTGACAGCGTCGTTGTCCGCCATGCCAAAAGGGTGAGCGGCATCACCGATTTGACGTTGAATTGCCTCGATGTGTTGACCGGGCTGGATACCGTCAAAATTTGTGTGGCTTATAAATATAAAGGCATGACGATCGAAGATTATCCCGCCAGCCTGAAAATCCTTAACGAATGCGAGCCGATTTACGAGGAACTGCCAGGGTGGCAGGAAGACATCACGGGCGTCCGCGGTTTGGACGATCTGCCCGCCAACGCCCGCCATTATCTTGAACGCATTTCCCAGTTGACCGGCATCCCGATCTCGATTTTTTCCGTCGGTCCCGACCGCAGTCAAACCCATCTCATCCGTCCGGTGTTTGCATAAGTTTTATGGCGGCCTGATCCGATGGGCTCAGGCCGCCTCCCATTCCTTGCATTTCATCTGTTAAAGTGGTATGGTTATACATGTAGCGACGAGCGAAGCTTCCGCCGAGATGGCTGCGAGTTGTCCCGACGCATCCGGCCTCGGAGCGTGGCTCGTAGAGGAAGGGACAGTGGTATTTAAGTTGCATACTTTTTTATCGTCGCGGGGTGGAGCAACGAGCGAAGCTTCCGCCGAGACGCTGCGAGTTGT
>Ga0207867_1000225_pt1 | contig 68787 bp, 59 predicted proteins | sample HigsolmetaAR206D_FD_184838 | JGI IMG/M metagenome (GOLD analysis project Ga0207867, IMG submission 184838) | Ionic liquid and high solid enriched microbial communities from the Joint BioEnergy Institute, USA - AR20-6-D (SPAdes) (version 2) ...
TTCAAAAATCCTTTCAAAACAAATCCTCTCAAAAAAAACTTGTGAGAAAAAAATCCCCTCACAGGGACCGGACTCTCGGGCTGGCGGTATGGGTCAGCATGAGTTCGGTGATGGCCCAGACGAGGGCGTCGGCGCGGTCTGGGGATCGGCTGGGTCCGACGTATGCGCCGCCGGGCAGGAGGCTGCACAGTTCGTCTTCGAGGTTTGGGAAGGTTCCGATGTGGCGGACGCGTCCTTGTTCGTAGAGGGCGGCGACGGGTTCGGCGCGGGCGGTTTTTCCGCGTGCCGCGCGGACCAGTCGGACCGGGAGGGTTGCGTTGACTGAGCGGAGGACGAGGCCGACGAGGTCTCCGCCGTTATTGGCTTCGGCGATGACGCGGTCGGCGTTGAATTCGGCGGCGGTGGCCTCGACGGCGCGGGCCCATCCTTCTGGTCTTGCGCCCTGAAGGGATCGGTCGGCGAGGACGTAGGCGATTCCGTCTGTTCCGAGACCGGCGGCGATGATGCCGCAGGTATCGGCGTTGGGTCCGCTGCTGACGGGTGGATCGACGGCGACGACGACGCGGGTAAAGTCTGGCGCGGTATCGGTTCGGCAGTTTTCGATGAGGTCTGGGGTCCAGAGGGCTCCTTCCACGGCGTCGAGCAGTTCGCCTTCCAGTTCCTGGCGGCCGAGGCGGGTTCCTCCGTAGGTTTTGGTCATGGCGTCGAGGAAGCTGTCTGGCAGGTTTGCGGCGTTATCGCGCGTGGTGCCGCGGGTGATGACGGCGGCGGGATCGGCGAGCAGTTTGCGGATGAGGGGTGTGGGGCGTGGTGTGGTTGTGACCATGACGCGCGGGTCGGGGCCGAGGCGCAATCCCAGTTGCAGGTTGGCCCAGGCGGCGTCTGCGTTGCGCCATTTGGCGAGTTCGTCGCACCAGGCGAAGTGGTGTTGGGCGCCGCGCAGTTGTTCGGGGGCGTCGGCGGAATAGAGGGTTGCGATGCTGCCGTTGGGCCAGATGAGGCGGCGCAGGGAGGGTTCGAATCTGGGGCGTTCCTCTGCTGGCGAGATGGCGAGGAGGCCGGATTCGCCTTCCACCATCACGGCCCTTGCTTCGGCGAGTGTGGCGGCCACCAGGGCGATCCGCACCGGCCCGTCCTCTCCTGTCGCGGGCGCGGCGGGTGCTGCGGGAGCCGTAGGGACAACGGGAGCCGTGGGAGCTGCGGGGGTGGCGTGTGCTGCGGGTACAGCGGGAGCCGTAGGCGCAGCGGGAGCCATAGATACAGCGGGCGCGGCGGGAGCCGTGGGAGCCGCGGGAGCTGCCGGTCCTGAGAACCTGGAATCCGACGCACTGCCAGCCGTGGATACGGACGTCCCGCGCGCGGAGGCCAACCGGGCGTTTCGCGGCGCCTCTCCCCCCTGCACCTCGTCACCCGTCCCACCCACTCTTATGGCAAAGTGTCGTACGTGACACCCAAATGCCGAACGCGCCCCATCCGCAGCCACGGCGGCAGACCCGGCACTTCCCGACGCTGCGCCCCCTTTCTCCGCGCACTCCGACCCCGCCTCTCCTCCGACAAAGTGTCGTGTGTGACACCCGAATGCCGAACGCGCCCCATCCGCGGCCACGGCAGCAGACCCGGCGTCTCCCGATGCCTCTCCCCTCTGTCCCTCGTCAGCCACCCCGTCTTTCATTTCGGCAAAGTGTCGTAGGCGACATCCAGATGCCGAACGCGCCCCTTCCGCAGCCACGGCAGTAGACCCGGCGTCTCCCGATGCCTCTCCCCTCTGTCCCTCGTCACCCGACCCAGCCTCTCCTCCGGTAAAGTGTCGTATGTTACACCCAAATGCCGAACGCGCTCCTTCCGCAGCCACGGCGACAGACCCGGCGTCTCCCGATGCCTCTCCCCTTTGTCCCTCGTCAGCCACCCCGTCTCTCATTTCGGCAAAGTGTCGTACATGACAATTGGCATTCCCGGCCTCACCCCGGCCGTCTCCAATCGCGGCAAAGTGTCGTTCGTGACACCCGTCATCCTGGCTCGCCCCTTCCACACCAAACGACGCGGGGGTCCCAGACGCGGCACCGGTCTTTCCCGCCTCCTGCTCCGCCTCCCGTTTCATCTCGGCAAGGTGTCGCACGTGCCAGTCGCTGGGATCGGGCCGCGCCGCCGGTTGGAACCACCCTGCCGGACCGCGTGCCGGAGTCGTGCGGGCCGAGCGGACCACCAGCGGCGCCGTGAGCGGGGCACCGGACGGCGCGCACCGGGTCATCGCAACGCTGCGGATCCATTCCGCCCCGGCGCGGGTCTTGCCGAAGCCGCGCCCGGCCACCACCAGCCACAACCGCCAGTTGCCGGGAGGGGGCAATTGCCCGGGGCGCCCCCAGAACCGCCAGTTGTAAAGCAGCGCCGCAACCCCGCCGGGGCCGAGCGTCTGCCACAGTGCGCGCCGCTCCGCCTCCGGCAGGCGAGCGAGGCGCAGGGCCAGCGAAGCCTTCGCGTCCGCCGTGTCCCGGTATGCGGTCCTGTCGTCGAACCCGTTCATGACGTGCCCCCAAATGATTGTGCAAAAGCGTCAGCCGAAACCCTGAGCCGAAAGCGCCGCCTGAGCCCCTCCCCTGCGGGAGAGACAGGCGGCCCAGCCTCCGACCTCATTCCTGCCGGTCACGACTCACGGCCTCACCCGTGACGGCCTCACCCCTGGCGGCCCCACCACCGGCCACCCGATTCTGGCAAAGTGTCATCAGTGACAGCTTCAGCCGCCCGCCGTCTCCGGTGGCAGCTCGCCCCGGGCCAGCGCCTTGAGCCGGGCCTCGATCAGCATCACCGGGTCCGGCACCTGGACGGACGGAGCCGTGGAGGGCGCGAGCGCCGGGGCGGAAGCCGGGGCAGCAGGCGGGCCGGAATACGGGCCGGAAGACGAGCCGGAAGACGAGACTGTCTCCACGCCCGCGCTCCGCCCGTAGGTCTCCGGCCGGCGCGCCCGCAGCAGGAACATGGCCAGCGCGTCCGAATACTGGCGCACCGAGCCGCAGGACTTGCCGCCGTAATAAACCGGCTTTTCCACCCCGTTCATGGCGCGGTCGAGCAGCGTTTCCTCCAGCGCGTCGAGCGCCTGATCCATGGCGTCCTGCCACGCCCGGGCAAAGGCCGGCGACTTGCGCCGCAGCCGGTAGGCGCTTTGCGGCGAGACCCCCACCGCCCGCGCCGCCGCCCGCACCTGACCCAGCTCGGCCAGCGCCTCAAGGAACCGCGCCCGAGTCTCGAGCGGCCACGTGGCGGCCGCCCGGGTCCGCGCCGGACGGGGCGCCGGTGTTCCCGGGGAAGACGTCCCCGGGGAAGAAACCTCCGCGTCCATGCTGCCCGCGTCCACGCCGTCCGCGTCCACGCCGTCCGCGTCCATGCCGTCCGCCTGTTCGCTGTCCACCTGCACGCTCATGCCATGCCTCCCTGCCGGTTGCCTGTCCGCCTGCCTGCCGACTCCCTGCCGGATAACCTGCGCCGGCCACGAAAAAGGGCGGCCGGTCCCTGGGGACCGCCGCCCGTCTCGGCGCATTTCGCCATCGTGAGTCGATTTATGCAGAGGATCGTGACGATCGTCAATAGCTTTTTTCCTATCAGTCACGCAAAAAAGGGGAACCGGCCGGCGGGTCGTAATGGTCCGCCAGGCGATCCAGTGCCAGGCACAGCACCAGCTTGGCCGCGCGCCGGGGCCAGCCCAGCGCCCGCTCGGCTGCGTCCATCCCCTCGCCTTCGCACACCACCCGCCACAGCACGTCGCCCAGCCCCGGCCCCACCGCATCCATGGCGGCGTGAACCCGCTTGCGGGCGTCCAGCATGGCCTCGGTCGGGTTCAGCACCTCCTGCGGGCCGCGCCGCCCGCCCACGGCCGGCACCATGTCCCAGCTCTGGGTGGTCCGGGGCGAAAGCCGGGCCCTGCGGTAATCCTGTTGCAGCCGCTCTGCTGCCAGCACCTGACGCCTGGAAAGATGGCCGTGGCGACTCAGCCAGGCGACCGGCGAGTCATCCTGCCGGTAGACCGTCACGCCGGAATGTGGTTTCGTGGATGCAACCGCAGCCTTTACAGTTGTTGGTGCCATCATCTCAGCCTCCAGCCGAAATTTTCTGTCAAGGACTATGACGACTCGACTAGTGGCTCGGGGCTCTGTAGGACAGTCAAAAAGGTGATAGTAGAAAGAGTATCTGTGCGGTGAGGGAAGAGAGTCGTATGCACACGCGCATCCGCGAGGTCCGCAAGGCCAAGGGCTTAACGCTTGCCGAAGTCGCCGCCCGCTGTTCCCCGCCGACGACTGCCCAGACCATCGGCCGTCTGGAAACCGGCACCCGCACGGTCTCTGTTGGCTGGCTGAACCGCATTGCCGCCGCGCTTGGAGTCGATCCCTCGGAGCTGGTCAGCCTGCCGGGGCGCCCGGATGTGCCGGTACTTGCCGTGCTCGGCACGAGCGGTGCGGAGCAGCCGCGCCGGGCCATGGTGCTGACCGCCCCGCTGGTGCAGGACAATCTGGTCGGCATGATCGTGGATGTGGCGCAGGGCGACTACCGCGCCGGCGACGAGATCTGGCTCAGCCAACTGCCGCCGGACCGCTATGCCGAAGCGTTGCACAAGGACGTGCTGGCCCCGCTGGCGGGCGGCCGCTTTACCTTCGGCCGCCTGATCGCCGCCGAGCCGGACCGCATCCTGGTGTTGCCGCCGGTGCCGGGCGTGCAGCCGGTCACCGCGCCTCCGCCCCCGTGGATCTGCGTGGCGAGCGTCCTGGTGCGCAAGCTCTGAGGCCGCGCCCGCCTGGTGCTCCGGGGCCGGCTCTCCCGGCTCGACTCTGCCGAACGCGACACTGCCGGGCTCGACTCTCGGAGGCTCGGCCTTCGGGGGTTCGGCTCTCCCAGCTCGACTCTCCGGGGCTCTCCTCGACCTCGACTCCGAGGATGCCCTGACCCGGGCCCTGAGGATGCCCTGCCCCGAGGGCACCCGGATCTGAGGACGTCCCTGATCTGAGGACGTCCGGGATCTGAGGACGTCCCGGATCCGAGGACGTCCCGACGGTCCGGGGCCAGCCGCCTGGCCCCGGCAATCTCGGCGTTCTACCGCGCGGCATCGCCTCTGCGCTGTATCGCTCCTGCCGCCATCGCTCCCGCTGCCTCTCGCGGCATCGGCAAACTGCGCCCCAGGCGGCGGCGACAAGCTGTGCCTCCTGCCTCCCCCTTCCCGGCCTATGATGGCCTCGTTTGATGCGCCTTGTTCTGCGGTTTTCCGCGCTTTGGGGATTTTCCTGTTTTCAGGTTTTCATGACTTTCCTGCTTCAGACCTTCCCGTTTTCAGGCCCTTCTCGTTTTCAGGTCTTTCTTTTTTCCGGAGTCCTTCTCTTTCCGGGGCCCTTTTCGATCTGTTTGGCCTGTGTGTTTCTGTTTGGTCTGCGTCTTTCTGTTTGGCCTGTGTGTTTCCTTGGTCTGCGCGTCTTCGCGCTTCGCTTCTGCCGAAAGCGCCCTTCCTTCTCCGGGAGACCGCCCCTGCCGGGCTGGTCTGCTGACCACCAGCCCTGGAAACAGGGACGGTCTCGGGAGAGATCAGGCCGCAAGAAACGCTGTTTGGGGACGAAACCGAACCTTCAGAACAACCCGAATGCAGGGAAACAACATGCACTTGGGAGGTGTTTGAGGACGCTTGGCAAGGTGTTGAGGACAACAGGTTTTTGGGAACGACACGGTTTCAGGAACGACACGGTTTCAGGAACAACACGGTTTCAGGAACAACCGGGTGCTGAGGACACGAAACTGCCAGGACACACGCTGCTGGAGATAACACGCTGCTGGAGATAACACGCTGCTGGAGAAAACACGCTGCCGGAGATAACACGCTGGCACCCTTGCGAGGGAGCCCAACCGTGCGGCTTGGGCTCAGGATGCGAGATTCCCCCGGTGGGCGCAAGGCCGGCATGGTCGAATAGCCAGGCTTGCCGCCAGCGGAGCGCCGTCAAAATTTCCCCGCACAATCAGCATCTTGACTGATTGTTGCGGCCTGGAATTGAACTGGTTCCAAACCGCGCCTCCTGCCGGGCCAAGCCCTCCCTCCTGCCGGGGGAAGCCCTAGCGGTATCGGCCGAAGAAGCGCCGCCACAGCCGCCACCCCGCCCAGAATGGCGGCGAGCGTATCGCGGAAACCGAAGGTGGCGATGAGCGCCACCAGCACCAGAAACAGCAGCACGGGCATGGGCGGCGCGTCTCCCCGAATGGTTCATTTCCCCGCATGATCCTGGCGGGGAAACGATCAAGCGGCCGGGACGTTCACGCGCCCGCCCTGGCGGGAAAGCCGGACACGCCCGCCAATGCGCGTCTCAGGCCCTGGACTTGAGGGCGAAGTCGCTGACGAACGGGTTGAGGCGCCGCTCCTGCCCGAAGGTGGACATGGGGCCATGGCCCGGCACGAAGTGCACGTCGTTGCCCAGCGGCCAGAGCCGGGTGGTGATGGAGGTGATGAGGTCGTCCAGATTGCCCTTCGGGAAATCGGTGCGGCCGATGGAGCCCTGGAACAGCACGTCGCCGACGAAGGCCAGCTTCACGCCCGCGTGGTAGAAGATCACGTGCCCCGGCGTGTGGCCCGGGCAGTGGTGCACCTCCAGCGTCTGCCCGCCCACGGTGACGGTGTCGCCCTGCTTCAACCAGCGGTCGGGCGTGAACGGGCGCGCCGGCGGAAAGCCGTAGGAGCGCGCGTGCTGCTCCAGCGCGTCGATCCAGAAGCGGTCGTCCTCGTGCGGCCCCTCGATGGGCACGCCCAGCCGCTCCGCCAGCTCGGCGGTGGCGCCGCAGTGGTCGAGGTGCCCGTGGGTGACCAGCAGCTTCTCGATGGTCACGCCATGCTGTTCGGCGGCCGCCAGCAGCTGGTCGATGTCGCCGCCTGCGTCGATGAAGGCGCCGCGTTTGGTCCGGGCATCCCACACCAGGCTGCAATTCTGCTGAAACGGCGTGACCGGAATGACGGTCACCTGAACGGGAGGGGTCGGTTGCGTGCTCATGGCCCATGAGGTGCCCTCGGCCGCGCCCCCTGTCAACGGGGGGACGGGCCGGGCCCTCCTCGCACTTATCAGAGCAGGCGGACCTCAATCCCCCCCGCACGCCCTGCCCGATTCAGAAGGCCGCGCCCTTCGGGAGGAACGCGGCCCCCTTGAATCGAACGGGAGGTCGCAGGAGGGGCAAGCCCCTCCTGCAATCCTTCCCCTCTCGCATCAGTCCAGCAGATACGTCTGCCAGAACAGAAGGCTGGCCCAGAACTGGGCGTCGAGGTTTTCCTTCTTCTTGAACTGGTGGCCTTCGTCCCGGGCGAGGAAGTGCCATGCCTGGCCGCCGTTGGCGCGCACGGCGGCGACGATCTGCTCCGCCTCCGAGGCCGGCACGCGCGGATCGTTCGCGCCGGTCACCACCATCAGCGGCACCTTGATCCGGTTGACGTTGGTCAGCGGCGAGATCTTCTCCAGGTGCGCCCGCATCTTCGGGTCGCGCTCGTCGCCATATTCCACGCGGCGCAGGTCGCGGCGGTAGCTCTGGGTGTTCTCGAGGAAGGTGACGAAGTGGGAGATGCCCACCACCTCGATGCCGGCGCGCACCCTGTCGGAATAGTGGGTGAGCGCGGCCAGCGTCATGTAGCCGCCGTAGGAGCGGCCCGTGATTCCGAAGCGGTTCTTGTCCAGCTGCGGGTCTTTCGCCAGCGCGTCGAGGAAGGCGCCGATGTCCTTCACCGAGTCCTCGCGCTTGAAGCCGTTGTCGAGGGTGAGGAAGGTCTTGCCGTAGCCCTCCGAGCCGCGCACGTTCGGGAAGAACATGGCGATGCCCATCTCGTTGATGAGGTAGTTGTAGTTGCCCTGGAACTCGGGGCGGATCTGGGATTCGGGCCCGCCGTGGATGTGCATGATCATCGGCCGCTTGCCGGGGAATTTCCTGGCATCCGGCCGGTAGAGGAAGCCGGAGATCTCCAGCCCGTCGAAGCTCCTGATGGTGATCAGCTCCGGCTCGGCGAAGGTGGAGGTGTCAACGCCCCCGGTCTCGCTCTCCGTCCAGCGGGTCACCGCCAGCGTGTCCGGGTTGACCGAGAGCACGTCGCCCGGCATCCGCGCCGAGGAGAAGGAGAAGCCCACCTCGCCGTTGTCGGCGATTTTCAGGTGCGAGATCACGCCCTTCGGCAGCTCGGGCGAGAGCGGGGCGATGCGCTTCCTCAGGTGGTGGATCACCAGCCGCGAGCTGCCCGCCTCGTTGATCGAATAGGCAAGGAAGCTGCCGTCCCTGGCGATGTCGAATTCCTCCACATCCCACTTGTCGTTGATGGAGACGCGGGAGGTCTTGCCGGTTGCGGGGTCAAGCCGGGCGAGCGTGCGGAATTCGCCGTCGGCGTCGGTCGTCACGTAGATCGTGCCGTCGGGCGCGAAGCGGGCCTCGCCGTAGGCCACCGCCCCCTTCGGGGTGAGCTGGCGCATCTGGCCGGTGGTGAGGTCGAGCAGGTGGATCTGGCTCTCGTTGATCGAGATGTAGCGCTGCACCAGCGCCTGCGTGCCGTCGGCGGAGACGTCCGTCGGCGACCAGCCGCCGCCGTCGAGCTGCGCCACCAGCCTGTCGGTGGCGGGGTCGCGCGGGTCCATCACGTAGATGTCCGAGTCCCGGCCGTTGCGGCGGGTGGAGGTGTAGAGGATCTTCGAGCCGTCCTTGAACCACACCGGCCCCAGGTTGCGGCTCTTGCCGTCGGTCAGCAGCACCGGCTGGCCCGCGCCGGGGTCGAGGCGGTAGAGCTGGAAGAACTCGTCGCCCTGCCGGTCCTGCGCATAGACCAGCATGCCGTTGCCCCCGGGCGCGTAGGAGGCGCTCACCACCGGCTCGTTGCCGAAGGTGATCTGCCGGCGGGCGGCGCCGGGAGCTCTCACCTCGTGCAGGTGCGGCACGCTGCCGAAGCGGGTGTAGAGGAGCGCGCCGCCCGTCGAGGGGTGCCAGCCGAGGAAGGTGGCGCTGCGATATTCGAGGTAGGAGCCGGTTCCGGCTTTCAGCTCCGCTGGAATCGGCGGCAGGCCGTCGGCCACCACGCCGGCCGGATAGTCGGCGTGCGCGGCGCCCGCGGCCAGCAGCAGCGCGGCCGCCACAATCATTCGTTTCATGCGATTTCCCCCAACAAGAGAACCTTGAAATCCGCGGAGCGTCGGGCCCGGCGCGGCCCCTGCTCCGGCTGTTAGTCCTTATGCTTCAATCCCGTCCGCGCGCCTGCCATTCCTGAGACAAACGCCCCGTCTCATCCGACGAATTGTTACGCAAGCAGCTTGCCCCCGTCATTCCAGGGGCATTACTGTCGCTGCTTCGAATAAAGTGTACACGCAGTTTCGAAGCGTAAAACAGGGGGTAAAAAAACATGAAGTATCGTGCCTCGCTACTGGCGCTGGCCCTTCTGGCCGCCGCCACTCCGGCCTTCGCTGCCGAAAAGGCTCCGGCCAAGACGGAAGCGGCTGCGGAGAAGTCCGCCGACAAGGCCATTCCCGAGCCCAAGGTCTTCACCACCGAGCACACCGGCCGCTTCAACGGCCAGGACGTCCGCTACAAGGCGATTGCCGGCGAGACCTACCTGCGGGACGAGGATGGCAATCCGACCGCGGCGATCTGGAGCACCACCTATCTGCGCCAGGGCGTGAGCGACACCACCAACCGCCCGGTGATCTTCATCTTCAACGGCGGCCCGGGCTCGGCCTCGCTGTGGCTGCACATGGGCGTTTTCGGCCCGAAGCGTCTGGTCCTGCCGTCTGACGCCCAGGACGACGGCGCGCCGCCGTACAACATGGTGAACAACGACAAGAGCCTGCTGGACATCGCGGATCTGGTGTTCATCGATCCGGTCGGCACCGGCTTCAGCCGCGCCATCGGCAAGGCCGAGAACAAGGACTTCTGGGGCGTCGAGCAGGACGCGGAGAGCATTGCCAAGTTCATCCGCCTCTGGACCACCCAGCACAAGCGCTGGAACTCGCCCAAGTACGTCGCCGGCGAGAGCTACGGCACCACCCGCGCCGCCAAGCTGGCCGAGGTGCTGGAAGGCGGCTTCAACGGCTATGGCCTGAACGGCGTCATGCTGATCTCGGCCATTCTCGACTTCTCGACCGCCCGATTCCAGACCGGCAACGAGATCCCCTACATCGGCTTCCTGCCGACCTACGCCGCGACCCACTGGTATCACAACCTGCGCGGCAAGTCGGACGTGACGATCGAGCAGCACGTCGAGCGGGCGCGCCAGTTCGCCATCAACGAGTACGCGCCGGCGCTGCTCAAGGGCAACCGCCTGTCGGACGAGGAGCGGGCCCGCATCCGCAAGACCCTCTCCGAGCTGACCGGCCTGTCCGAGCAGTATCTGGAGCAGACCAACCTGCGCATCAACGCCTTCCGCTTCATGAAGCAGTTCGGCCGTGACCGCGGCTTTACCGTGGGCCGCTTCGACAGCCGCTACACCGGCAAGGATCTGGATGCGGCGGGCGAGACCTTCGACAACGATCCGTCCGGCTACGGCATTGCGCCCAGCTACACGGCGGCGCTGAACCACTACTTCACCACCGACCTCAAGGTGGAGATGGACCGCGAGTACAAGGTGCTGACCGGCGATCCGGGCCGCAACTGGGATTGGGTCGGCAAGCAGCGCGGCGGCTACATCAACGTGAACGTGGCCGAGGGCCTGGGCCAGATCATGCGCGAGAACAAGGACCTGCGCGTCCTGCTCGCCTCCGGCTACTACGACATGGCGACGCCGTTCTTCGCTGCGGAGAACACGCTGGCCAGCAACGGCCTGGTGCCGGAGCGCGTGACCTACACCTACTACGAGGCCGGTCACATGATGTATCTGCACCACCCGTCGTTCGACAAGCTGGTGCAGGACGTCCGCAACTTCGTCCTGGCGGGCCGCAAGTAACGCGCCTGCCACAGACGGCCGGGCGCCCCGCGCCCGGCACGCCTTCCGCCCCCGGAGCCCGCGCTCCGGGGGTTTTGTTTTGCCGCCCTCCGGGGTTTTCCAAGCCGCAAGCCCCATCCCTTGCTACTCGCGCAGACAAAAGGAGTAGCATCAACATCACCGAATGTTGCCCGATTACAACATCTATCCCACGGAATTTACTTGCAAACGATTCCTCGCGTTGCACCTTGGCAACGTCTCCGGCAGGAAGGCGCCCATCCCCCGCAACCTTTACCGGAAGGATAAAGACATGAAGAAGTTTGTTGTTGCGTCGATTCTGGCGCTGACCGCTGCCACCCCGGCTCTCGCTGCCGACTTCACCGGCTTCCGCGCCGGCGCCACCATCGGCCTGGCCGATGAGAACTTCCTGGGCGACGACATTTTCACCTATGGCGTGAACGTCGGCTACGACCACGCCTTCGGCAAGCTCATCACCGGCATCACCGCCGAGTACCAGGAGAGCGGCAATACCGGCGTCGGCCGTGACCTGTCGATCGTTGCGCGCATCGGCTCCACCGTCACCGACAAGGCCCTGGTGTACGGCCTCCTCGGCTACACCAACCAGGGCATCGAGAATTCGCCGATCGAGCTGGACGGCGTCCGCGTCGGCCTGGGCGTTGAATATGCCCTGACCGAGAAGGTCTTCAGCAACGTCGAGTACCGCTACTCGAACTACGAGCGCGGCGTCGAGCTGCACCAGACCCTGATCGGCCTGGGCTACCGCTTCTAAGCGGCGCGCTTGCAAGCGATCGGGCTTCGGCCCGGCGGAGGGGCGGCCCGTCCGGGCCGCCCTTTTCGTTTGCCCGTCCGGGGCCTTGCAGGCTATCGGGCTGTCCGATGTTGCCGCTTGAACCCTTGAAGCCGTTTGCCCTGTTCGATGACGCCGGCGGGCCGGAGGCCGCGCCGTCGCGTCTGCTCACCGGCCTGTCCGAGGCCATTGCCGTGCGCACGCCCGCCGAGCTGGAGCCTGCGCTCGCCGCCGTGCGCGCCGCGCTCGCCCGGGGGCTGCATGTGGGCGGCTGGCTCGCCTACGAGGCGGGGCTGCTGTTCGAGCCGCGCCTCGCCGCCCGCCATCGCGCGCCCGAGGGCGAGCCGCTGGCCTGGTTCGGCCTGTTCCGCGATTGCCGGCTGATCGACCCCATGGCGGCGGAAGTCTGGTGGCGCGGGCAGCGCCCTGCCCCGCCGACGCCGCCCGCCCGCCCCCGCATCGACGCGGCGGCCTATGCCGCCGCCGCCCGGCGCGTTGGCGACTACATCGCGGCGGGAGACGCCTACCAGATCAACCTCACCTTCCCGGCGGATTTCACCTTCGAGGGCGCGCCGCTCGCGCTTTACCGCCGCCTGCGCGACGCCCAGCGCCCCCGCCACGGGGCCGTGCTGTGGACCGGGGAGCGCTGGCTGCTCTCCCTCTCGCCCGAGCTGTTCTTCGCGCTTGAGGAGGGCCGCCTGCTTGCCCGGCCGATGAAAGGCACCGCCGCCCGCCGCCCCGACGCGGGCGCGGATGCCGACGCCGCCGCCGCCCTCGCCGCCGACGAGAAGAATCAGGCCGAGAACCTGATGATCGTCGACCTGCTGCGCAACGACCTCTCCCGGGTGGCCGCGCCCGGCTCGGTGCGGGTGCCGTCGCTGTTCTCGGTCGAGACCTACCCGACGCTCCACCAGATGACCTCGACCATCGAGGCACGCCTCGCCCCCGGGCTCGATGCGCTCGACGTGATCCGCCACCTGTTCCCCTGCGGCTCGGTCACCGGCGCGCCCAAGATCCGCGCCATGGAGATCATCGGCGAACTGGAGCCCTTCCCCCGGGGCGTCTACACCGGCAGCGTCGGCTGGATCGCCCCCGGCAGCCCTGCCGCGCCCGGCGATGCCTGCTTCAACGTGGCAATCCGCACCCTGATGGTGGATGCGCCAGGCGCCGCCCGCATCGGCCTCGGCAGCGGTCTGGTTGCCGACAGCGACCCGGCGTCCGAATGGCAGGAATGTCTGCTGAAGGGGCGGTTCCTCGCCGCCGACCAGCCGCCTTTCGATCTTATCGAAACCCTCGCCTGGCATCCCGGCAGCGGCTATGCCCGGCAGGAGCGGCACCTCGCCCGGCTCGCCCGCTCCGCCCGCTACTGGGGCTTTGCCGTCGATGCGGAGGGCTGGCGCGCCGCGCTGGCGGAGGCGGCGCAGCACTTCTCCGCCCCCATGCGCGTGCGCCTGCTGGCAAGCCGCCTGCGGGGCTGCACGGTGCAGGCCGCGCCCCTGCCGCCCGCGCCGGAGGGGCCGGTGACGGTGGCGCTCGCCGACCTGCGGGTCAGCCCGGACGATCCCTTCCGCCTGCACAAGACCACCCACCGCCGGGCGCTGGACGAGGCCCGCCAGCGGCGGGCGCAGGCGACCGGCTGTTTCGATGTGCTGTTCCTCAACACCCGGGGCGAGCTGACGGAAGGCTCCTTCACCAACCTGTTTCTGGAGCGGGACGGCGTGTTGCTGACCCCGCCCCTGTCCTCGGGGCTCCTGCCGGGCGTCCTGCGCGCCGAACTCCTGGAGACGGGCCGCGCCCGCGAGGCGGTTCTCTACCCGGAGGATCTGCGCTCCGGCCGCCTCTACCTCGGCAACAGCCTGCGCGGGCTCATGCCCGCCGTCCTGGTCAGCGCCTGAAGAAGCGCAGCTGCGTCACCGCCAGCAGCAGCAGACCCACCGCCGCCAGCACCGCCGTGAAGCCCAGCGGTCCGGCAAACGTCATGGCCAGTCCGCCCGTGGTGGGGCCGATCAGCGCCCCGCCCTGGTAGGCCAGCAGGAAGCCGGTGTTGGCGCGGATCACGTCCTCGCCCTCGAACTTCTCGCCCAGCAGGGTCAGGCCCAGCGAGTAGAAGCCGAGCACGCCGCCGCCCAGCAGGAAGGACCAGAACAGGGCGATGGTCGGCTGGAGCGTGACGAACGAGAGCGCCACCACGCTGACAATCGTCAGCAGCGCCACCACCGCCAGCATCCGGCCCTTGCTCCAGCGGTCGGCCAGCCAGCCGAACGGGTATTGCAGCAGGATACCGCCCAGCAGCAGCGCCGAATAGGCCTGGAGCGCGGCGGAGGTGCCCCAGCCCAGATCGAGGCCGTAGATCACGAACAGGCCGAAGCACAGGCTCTCCGTCAGGCCGGCGGCGCAGGCGGCCAGCGTCACCACCTTGGCGCGGCGCAGCACCGGCCACGGGTTGCGGATCGCCTCCAGCGCGATGGGCGGGGCATAGCGGCGGGCGATGATCAGCGGCAGCGCCGCGCCCGCGAGGAAGGCAATGCCGATGAGGATGATCGGCCAGCCGTTGGCGCCCACCGCGTCGATGGTGAGCGGGCCGATGGAGAAGCCGACGAAAAAGGCGGAGGCATAGGCGGCCACCACCCGGCCCCGCAGGTGCGGCGGCGCGGCCAGGTTCACCCAGCTCTCGCCCAGCAGCCAGGGCATGGTGAGGCCGAGGGCCGCGACCAGCCGCAGGCCGATCCATGCCCACACGTAGGGCAGCAGCTGCATGCCCACGAGCGCGGCCGCGCCCACGGCGCAGCCCGCCCCCATCACGACCGTCGGGCTGAGGCGCGGCAGGCGGGCCACCACCGGCAGCATGACGAGCAGCGCCAGCGCGGTCATGGCGGCGGAGAGGCCCACTTCCCACGAGGCCGCGCCCCAATCCTTGAAGCGCAGCGCCGTCAGCGGGGCCAGAATGCCCAGGCTCGCACCGATGCAACCCATGTGCAGGATGATGGCGGCCAACCCCGGCAGGGGATTGCGCACTGGCAGGGTTGCCTGCTCGGCAAGCTCGGCGCGTACGGGCATCCGTTGTCTACTCCATGACTCGAAACCGGCTGGCAGACTTGCCAGAAATGGGCGAGCGGGTCGAGAGACCGTCCGCCGGGTGTCCTGCTGTCAAGGTGAAAGGCGCGCCGCCACGCAACGACCGGGTCGGGCACCGGCCGATAAGGAAGGCATGTCGGGAAGATTTGGTGCCCCTGGCCGGACTCGAACCAGCACGACGTCGCCGCCACTTGATTTTGAGTCAAGCGTGTCTACCAATTCCACCACAGGGGCACCGGACTTGGCGCAGCGCACTATAGAGACGCATCTGGCCCGGTCAATCGAGTCTTTTCGAGACATGCGCCCGATCTCGGCTTATGGAAGTCCGCTCAGGCGTCCCGTCGCAGAAACTAGAAAGCCAACCGTTCATCATGTCGCGCAAGCCCCGTCCTCCGGTCTCCACCCCGTCCCGTCCCCAGGCCCCCGCCCGGGATCGCAAGGCCGGCCCGCGTCCCGATTCGGCGGAGCAACGACCCCGGATCAAACGCCCCGCCGCCCCGGCAGCGCCCGTCGCCAGGGCAAAGACCGCACCCGCCGCCAAGGCAACGCCTGCCTCTGCCGCGCCCCGCTTCGAGGCGCACGAGCCGCAGCGTATCGCCAAGCTTCTGGCCCGGGCGGGCGTCGGCAGCCGCCGCGATGTGGAGCGCATGATCGCCGAGGGCCGCGTCGCCCTGAATGGCGCGGTGCTGACAACCCCCGCCACCATTCTCACCAGCCTTGCGGGCGTCACCGTTGACGGCAACCCGGTCGGCGAGGTGGAGCCCACCCGGCTGTGGCGCTTCTTCAAGCCTGCGGGGTGCCTCACCACGGTGCGCGATCCGGAGGGACGGCCCACCATCTTCGACCTGCTGCCCGAGGGACTGCCGCGCGTCGTCACCATCGGGCGGCTGGACTTCAACACCGAAGGCCTGCTGCTGCTCACCAACAACGGCGAGCTGAAGCGCTGGCTGGAGCTGCCCGCCAATTCGGTGGAGCGCATCTACCGCGCCCGGGTGCGCGGGCGCATCAACTACACGGCGCTGGCGGACCTGATCGAGGGCATCACCATCGACGGCGTGCGCTACGGCTCCATCAACGCCGAGGTGGAGAGCAGCCACGGCCTCACCCACTGGATCGCCGTGAAGATCCGCGAGGGCAAGAACCGCGAGGTCCGCAACGTCCTGGGCCATCTGGGCCTTCAGGTCTCCCGCCTCATCCGCACCGACTACGGCCCCTTCACCCTCGACGGACTGCGCGAGGGCGAGGTGCAGGAGATCAGCGCCGCCGCCATCCCCGGGGTGCCGCGCGAGCTGCTGCCGCCCCGCGACTTCGAGATCGAGGATATCACCCCCCGCCGCCGCGAGGAGCTGTTCGCCCCGGTGCATCGCCGCCGCGAGGCCGCCGCGCAGGCGGAGGGCGCCCCTGCCCCCGCCGCGCCGTCGAAGGGCCGGGACACGCGGGGCGAGCCCCGCCGCCGCGCCGCGCGTGCGGCACGGCCCGAGGGAGAAGCGGCAGCGCCCGCCGCCGAGCCGGTCCGCGCGCTGCGCCGCCAGACCAGAACCGCCGAGGCCCGTCAGGCCCAGCGCCGCAACGGCCAGCCGGTCTCCGAGGCGCGGGGCGAGCGTCCTGACGCCGAGGCGGGCACGTCCGGCCGCCGCAAGCTGGAGCGCAAGGCGGGCTGGGCCAAGCCGAAGGTGGCCGCCAAACCCAAACCCCGCAGCGCCTCCAAACCGCGCGGCGGCGCGAAGCCGCGAGGCCGCAAGCCATGAGGATCATCGCCGGGCAGTGGCGGGGCCGCAAGCTGACGTCCCCGCCCGATGATGCCGTGCGCCCGACGACCGACCGGGTGCGCGAAGCGCTGTTCAGCATGGTGGCCGCCCGTCTGGGCGGGTTTGCGGGCCTGCGGGTGGCGGACATCTTCTCGGGCAGCGGCGCGCTGGGCCTCGAAGCCCTGTCGCGCGGGGCGGAGCACGCCACCTTCGTCGACAGCGCCCGCACCTCCTGCCGGCTTGTCGAGCAGAACGCCGCGACGCTGGGGGCCACCGGCCGCATTCAGGTGCTCAACCGCCCGGCCACCGATCTTCCGCCGGTCGATACCCCCTTCGACCTGATTTTCATGGACCCGCCCTACGGCAAGGGGCTGGTGCTGCCCACCCTCGCCCGGCTCATCGACCGGAACTGGGCCGGGTCCGGCTCCCTTGTCGTCGTCGAGACGCCCCGTGCGGAAGAAATTGTTGACCCTGCGTGGTCCGTTTTACGGAGCGCTACATATGGTGGTACAAGAATCAGCTTGCTACTACCTATGTCATGAGCTCCAAATGAATGGATCATTATCAACATTTTATTAACGAAATGACTTCTTCAAAAGAAATAAAATATTCATAAGAACGTTACATAAAGCTACCGAATCGCTCACCGAAGGGTTGTAAACGACTGTTTCCTATGATCTTATCCCTAAACTTGTGGGGGCTAAGCTGCGTGCATTCGTTTCTATCGGCCAACAGCAACGGGGGTGGCAGGTCGATGATGTACTTCGTTGAGTATGCATCTCAGGGAAGCGAGGCAGGGAAGCCGGCTGTCCCCGGGAATGCTACCGCGCCCGTGGCAGGGCGGTTGCGGGTCCTGGTTGCCGAGGACAATCCGGTCAATCAGCTCTTGGTGAGGACCCTGTTGCAGATCGGGGGGCACAGCTGCACGGTCGTCGATAACGGCGTGGCGGCTGTCCGCGCGGTGCAGGAAGATCATTTCGATCTGGTGCTCATGGACATCCGCATGCCCGAGATGTCGGGGCTGGAGGCCTGCCGCGCCATCCGGGCGCTGGGCGAGCGCTATGCCAGCCTGCCCATCTTCGCGATGACGGCCAACGCGGAGGAAGACGAGGCCGGCAACTACGCGGCGGCGGGCATGACCGGCTACCTGCCCAAGCCCATCGACCGGCAGCGGTTCCTGGCGCTGCTGGATGCCCACTGCCGGATGGAAGAAGCCGCCTGCTGACCTGATCCCCCGGCCGCCGTCCCGCGGCTCTGGCGCATCGGCCCCGCGCTCTCTATAGATCGGGCTGATGAGTGACATCCACCGCCGTTCCCGTTCCGGCCGCACGTTGCGCATCGGCCTTGCGGCCGTCCTTGCTCTGGCCATCGCGCTTGTGACACTGGCCCCGCCGCTGCTGGCCGCGCCGGAGCGCGCCCGCCCTGCCCTCGTCTTTGCCGCCGCCAGCCTTCAGGAAGCGCTGAACAGCGCCGCCGACGCCTACGCCCGGAGCGGGCACCCGCGCCCGCGCCTCGCCTTTGCCGGGTCCCCCGCGCTGGCCCGCCAGATCGAGCGCGGCGCGCCCGCCGCCCTGTTCCTGTCGGCGGACGAGGACTGGGTGGACCATCTGGAGCGGAGCGGGTTCATCGCCCCCGGCACGCGGCAGGACTTTCTCTCCAACCGGCTGGTACTGATCGCCCCGGCCTCCCGCCCGTTCCGGGCCGATCTCGCGAAACCCGACTGGCTTGCCCGCCTCGGCGATGGCCGCCTCGCCATGGCGGACCCGGAGGCGGTGCCCGCCGGGCGCTACAGCAAGGCGGCGCTGGAGGCCCTCGGCCTGTGGCAGCGGCTCGCGCCGCGCATCGCCCGGGCCGAGAATGTGCGCGCCGCCCTTGTCTACGTGGAGCGGGCCGAGACCAACGCCGGCATCGTCTATGCCACCGACGCCGCCGCCTCGGCGAAGGTGGTGGTCGCCGCCACGTTTCCCGGGCACCTGCATCCGCCGATCCGCTATGTGCTCGCGGGCATCAGGGGGCAGGAGACGGCGGAGAGCCGCGCCTTCCGCGCATTCCTCCTGTCGGAGGCGGGCAAGGCCCACTTCCGTAAGCACGGCTTCGAGGTGAGGTAACCCATGGACCTGTCCCTCACCCCCGCCGAAATGGATGCGCTGCGCCTCAGCCTGAAGGTGGGGCTGTGGGCGACACTCGGCAGCCTGCCGGTGGCGTTCGGCCTTGCCTATGCGCTCGCCCGCTGCCGCTTCTGGGGCAAGGCGCTGGTCAACGGCCTCGTGCACCTGCCGCTGGTGCTGCCGCCCGTCGTCACCGGCTATCTGCTGCTGCTGGCGTTCGGCCGCACCGGCCCGGTCGGGCAGCTGCTGGAAACCCTGTTCGACGTCACCCTTGCCTTCCGCTGGACCGGTGCCGCCCTCGCCGCCGCCATCATGGGCCTGCCGCTGATGGTGCGCGCCATCCGCCTGTCGCTGGAGACCATCGACCCCCGCCTCGAAATGGCGGCCCGCACGCTGGGCGCGCGGCCCTGGCGGGTGTTCTTCACCGTCACCCTGCCGCTGGCCCTGCCCGGCATCTGCGCCGGGGTCGTCCTCGGCTTCGCCAAGGCGCTGGGCGAGTTCGGCGCGACCATCACCTTCGCCTCCAACATTCCCGGGGAGACGCAGACCCTCGCGCTCGCCATCTTCGCCTTTCTTCAGGTGCCGGGGGCGGAGAGCCAGGTGCTGCGCCTCTCGCTGCTGGCCATCGTCATTTCCATGCTGGCGCTGTTCATCGCAGAATCCCTGAGCGAGCGCCTGCGCCAGAAAAGGCGGTACCATGTCCATTGAGGTCTGCGTCTCCAGGCGGCTGGGCGCGCGGCGCATCGCCGTCTCCTTCACCGCCGGCACCGGCATCACGGCGCTGTTCGGCCCGTCCGGCGCGGGCAAGACCAGCATCCTGCACATGATCGCGGGCGTGCTGCGGCCGGACAGCGGGCGCATCGTCATCCAGGGCACGGTGCTGTTCGATAGCGCGGCGGGGATCGACCTGCCGCCCGAGGCCCGCCGCGCCGGCTACATCTTTCAGGACGGCCGCCTGTTCCCGCACATGAGCGTGCGCGCCAACCTGTTCTACGGCTACGCCCTGACGCCGCCCGCCGACCGCTACGTCGAGCCGGAGCATGTGATCGACCTGCTCGCCCTGCGTCCCCTGCTCGACCGCCGCCCCGTCACCCTGTCCGGCGGCGAGGCCCAGCGCGTCGCCATCGGCCGGGCGCTCCTGTCCAGCCCCCGTTTCCTGCTGATGGACGAGCCCCTTGCCTCGCTCGACCGGGCGCGCAAGGAGGAGATCCTCATCCTGATCGAGCGGCTGCGCGACGAATTCCGCCTGCCGATCCTCTACGTCACCCACGACGAGCGGGAAGTGACGCGCCTTGCCGCCACCCGCATCGATCTGGAATAGGGCCCGGCGCCGCCTCTCCTTCTCCCTCCCGGTGTAACAATCCCACTTACAGGCGTGACAGCGCGGGGGCAGATTGGTTATGGGACGAAACATGAACGTCGTGCCCACTTCCGAACCGCCCCTGAACGCTCCCTATCTCGATGGCCTCAACGCGCCGCAGCGGGAGGCCGTGCTGACGACGGACGGCCCCGTGCTGGTGCTGGCCGGTGCGGGCACGGGCAAGACCAAGGTGCTCACGGCCCGTCTGGCCCATCTGATCGCCACCCGCCGCGCCTGGCCGGGCGAGATTCTGGCGGTCACCTTCACCAACAAGGCGGCGCGGGAGATGCAGCACCGCATCGGCCAGATCATCGGCACGGCGGTGGAGGGGATGCCGTGGCTCGGCACCTTCCACTCGGTCGCCTCGCGCATTCTGCGCCGCCACGCGGAGCTGGTGGGGCTGAAGTCCAACTTCACCATTCTCGACACGGACGACCAGATCCGCCTCCTGAAGCAGCTTCTGGTGGCGAGCGAGATCGACGAGAAGCGCTGGCCCGCCCGGCAGCTCGCAGGCGCCATCGACCGCTGGAAGAACCGGGGCTGGACGCCGGAGAAGCTGCCGGAGGCGGAGAAGTACACCTTCGCCGACGGGCGCGGCGGCGCGCTCTATGCGGCCTACCAGCAGCGGCTGAGCGTGCTCAACGCGTGCGACTTCGGCGACCTGCTGCTGCACACGCTCACCATCTTCACCAGGCACCCGGATGTGCTGGAGGAGTACCAGCACCGCTTCAAGTACATCATGGTGGACGAGTATCAGGATACCAACGTCAGCCAGTATCTGTGGCTGCGCCTGCTCGCCCAGTCCCGCAAGAACATCTGCTGCGTCGGCGACGACGACCAGTCCATCTACTCCTGGCGCGGCGCGGAGGTGGGCAACATCCTGCGCTTCGAGCAGGACTTCCCCGGCGCGAAGATCATCCGCCTCGAGCAGAACTACCGCTCGACGCCCCACATCCTCGGCGCGGCCTCCGGCCTCATCGCCGCCAATCAGGACCGGCTCGGCAAGACGCTGTGGACCGAGTCCGACGACTATTCCGAGAAGGTGCGCGTCGTCGCCGTCTGGGACGGGGCGGACGAAGCCCGCTATGTGGGCGAGCGCATCGAGAGCCTGCAGGCGCGCGGCACGTCGCTGAAGGACATCGCCATCCTGGTGCGCGCCTCCTTCCAGACCCGCGAGTTCGAAGACCGCTTCATCACCCTCGGCCTGCCCTACAAGATCGTCGGCGGCTTCCGCTTCTACGAGCGCGCCGAAATCCGCGACGCGCTCGCCTACCTGCGCGTGCTGATCCAGCCGGATGACGACCTCGCCTTCGAGCGCATCGTCAACCTGCCCAAGCGCGGTCTCGGCGACAAGAGCCTGCAAAAGGTCCACGCGGTCGCCCGCGCCGAGGGCATCTCCCTCACCCGGGCGGCGCAGGCGATCATCGAGACGGACGAGCTGCCGCGCGGCGCGCGCAAGGCGCTGGCCGACCTGCTCACCGACTTCGACCGCTGGCGCTCCCAGTTGCCTGACCTGCCGCACGCGGAAGTGGCGCGGCTGGTGCTGGAGGAGTCGGGCTATGTGGCCATGTGGCAGGCGGACCGCTCGCCCGAGGCAGCCGGGCGGCTCGAGAACCTGAACGAACTCACCCGCGCCATCGAGGAGTTCGAGACCCTGCCCGCCTTCCTGGAGCACGTCTCCCTCGTCATGGAGAACGAGGCGCAGGACGACAACGACAAGGTCACGCTGATGACCCTCCACGCCGCCAAGGGGCTGGAGTTCAACGTGGTGTTCCTTGCCGGCTGGGAGGAAGGCGTGTTCCCCAACCAGCGGGCGCTGGACGAAGGCGGCACCGCCAGCCTCGAGGAAGAACGCCGCCTCGCCTACGTGGGCATCACCCGCGCCCGCCGCTCCGCCACCATCCTGCACGCGGCCAACCGGCGGGTGTATGGCCAGTGGCAGTCCTGCATCCCCTCCCGCTTCATCGACGAGCTGCCGCCCGAGCACATCACCCTCGAGTCGACCATGTCGGGCGGCGCGAGCCTGTGGCAGCAGACGACGGTCGAGACCGATCCCTTCGCCCACCTCCAGCGCGGCGCGGGACGCGGCCCCGGCTGGGGCCGGGCGCAGGCCTTCGGGCGCGGCCAGCAGCCCTTCGGCCGGCGCGGCGGCGCGGTCATCGAGGCCAAGCCCGTGCAGAAGTCGGTGATCTCCGCCCGAACCTCCGACATTCCCGTCGGCGCCCGGGTGTTTCACGAGAAGTTCGGCTACGGCTGCGTACTTTCGGTCGAGGGCAACAAGCTGGAAATCGAGTTCGAAAAGGCCGGCACCAAGCGGGTGGTGGACAGTTTCGTCACTGTCGCCTGAGCGGGCTCCGGGATTCAGGAAAGAGAATGCGAGGGTCGCGGACCCTCGCGCTCCCGTTCGTTTTTCCGGCCGCGTTTCCCGTGCGCTTCAGAAACGCGGCCCCGCCTGCAAATTGAAGAATCCGAACCAGATTGCGTGTTGCCAACGCATCGGTTTCCGCTCTAGGTCCGAGGTTATGACTGAGAACACGACACCCGAATCCTGGAAACTCACCCTTCCCTGCCGCAAGACGGAAGCCGAGCAGCTTCAGGAAGACGTGGCCGCCTTTGCCGGCCGCGATTTCCCGCCCGTGCTGATGACCTCCGAGCCCGATCCGCACAAGCCGGAGGACTGGCTGCTGGAGGCCTTCTTCGCCGAGGAGCCGACCGAGGCGGACATCGAGACCCTGCTCGGGCTGCTGCCGTCGTCCCGCCGCGAGGATGTGGTGATCGAGCCGGTCTATCCGGCCGATTGGGTCGCCATCAGCCAGAGCCACCTCCAGCCGATCACGGCAGGCCGCTTTCACATCTATGCGGAGCACACCCGGGACAGCCTGAAGCCCGGCTTCATCGGCATCCAGATCGAGGCGGGTCAGGCCTTCGGCACCGGCCAGCACGCCACCACCAGCGGCTGCCTGGCCACGCTCGACTCGCTGGCGACGGACGGATTCACGCCGAAGAACGCGCTCGACCTCGGCACCGGCTCGGGCATCCTCGCCTTCGCCATGGCCAAGTGCTGGCCGACGGTGCGCGTGACCGCCAGCGATATCGATCCGGTTTCAGTGGATGTGGCGATCGAGAACGCCGCCATGAACGGGGTGCCGGTTGGGGAGGCGGCGGGACAGATCGCCTTCCTCCCCGCGGCCGGGCTTGACCACCCCACGCTGCGCGCCAACGCGCCCTACGATCTGGTGACCGCCAACATCCTGGCAGGTCCGCTGATCGATCTGGCGCCGGACATTGCCGGCAGCATGGCGGCGGGTGGTTGGCTTATCCTCGCTGGTTTGCTGACCAACCAGGAGGAGGCCGTGCTGAACGCCTACAATGCTCAGGGATTGGAGCTGAAGCAGCGTCGGCTTAACGGGGATTGGCCGACGCTGCTTCTGCAAAAGCCAAGCTAAGAAACGAACCGCAACGCAACAGACGCAACAGCTACAATATTTCAAAGCTCAGCAACTTTAACTCATACAAAATATGCGGCTGACGCATGGCCGGGCCGGGGTGGGGGCGCCCGGCCTGGCGCCCTTACGGCCGCCAGGCGTGAAACAGCGGAAAGTGCACGCCAACCGGCTGATACAGGCCCGGACGGCGCCGATTGCGGCGCAGCGCCTGCTTGGCATGGGACTCCGGGCCCGCAACGGCGGCCTTCTGCTGAACCGCCTGGTTTTCAACGCTATTTACACCATTCACACGAGCCTGAAGCGCGGTCATGGGGGGAATCTCCTGGAAAAACATCCCGGCCCCCTCGTGGGCCGTGGCGCGTATCTATGAGATTCACCCTGCGTTTTGCAGTGCAGCAAAAAGCAGCTCAGCTATGCCTTTTTTGCATACAGTAACGAGCTAGGGCCGGGCACCGGCCCGCGCCAGGATTTCCAGCCACGCCGCCTCGTCGATCACCGTCACGCCCAGCTCGGCCGCCTTCTTCAGCTTGGAGCCCGCGCCCGGCCCCGCCACCACGATGTCGGTCTTCTTGGAAACCGATTTGGCGATCTTGGCCCCCAGCCGCTCGGCCCGGCTTTCCGCCTCCTCGCGGGTCATCTGTTCGAGCGTGCCGGTGAACACCATGGTCTTGCCGCTCACCTCCGACTGCACGGTCTCGAACACGAACGGCTCCACCGTGATTTCGGACAGCAGGTCATCGACCACCGCCACATTGTGCGGCTCGGCGAAGAAATCGATCAGCGCCTCGGCCACCACCGGGCCGATCTGGGCGATGCCGATGCGCGCCTGCATTTCGGCGGCCAGACGCTTGTCGGCCTCCGCCTCGCTCATGCCGTTGGCGCGCCACTGGCCCACCAGCCCCTGCCGCTCCCGCCCCAGCGTCTCCAGCGCCGTGCGCAGCGCCTCGATGGTGCCGTAGCCCTTGGCGAGATCGCGGGCCGTCACCTCACCCACGTGGCGGATGCCGAGCGCGTAGATGAAGCGGTCCAGCGCGATGGTGCGCCGCGCCTCGATGGCGGCCAGCAGGTTGTTGACCGACTGCGGCCCCCAGCCCTCCCGCTGCTTGATCTCGTCGGCGCGCAGGTGCAGCCGGAAGATGTCGGCGGGGGCGCTGATGAACCCGTCCGCGAAGAACGCCTCGATGCTGCGCTCGCCCAGCCCCTCGATATCGAAGGCGGTGCGGGACACGAAATGGCGCAGGCGCTCGACCCGCTGCGCCGGGCAGATCAGGCCGCCGGTGCAGCGGCGGATGGCCTCGCCCGCCTCCCGCTCCGCGGTGCTGCCGCAGGCCGGGCAGGTGTGCGGGAATTCATAGCGCGCCGGCTCCGGCTGCGGGCGCTTCTCCAGCACCACGCCCACGATCTGCGGGATCACGTCGCCGGCCCGCTGCACGATCACCGTATCGCCGATGCGCACGTCCTTGCGGGCGATCTCGTCCTCGTTGTGCAGCGTCGCGTTGGAGACAACGACGCCGCCCACCGTCACCGGCTCCAGCTTGGCCACCGGCGTCAGCGCCCCGGTGCGTCCCACCTGGATATCAATGGCGCGCAGCACGGTCGTCGCCTGCTCGGCGGGGAACTTGTGGGCGATGGCCCAGCGCGGCGAGCGCGCCACCTGCCCCAGCCGGTCCTGCCAGTCCAGCCGGTCCACCTTATAGACCACGCCGTCGATGTCGTAGTCGAGGCTCGCCCGCTCCGCCTCGGTCTGACGGTAGTAGGCGAGAATCTCCTCCAGCGTCTCGCAGCGGCGGATGCGCTCGTTGACCGGGAAACCGTACTCTTTCAGCTTCTGCAACATGCCCCACTGGGTGTCCGCCGGCAGCGACGACACCTCGCCCCACGCATAGGCGAAGAACCGCAGCGGGCGCTTGGCCGTCACCGTGGGGTCAAGCTGGCGCAGGCTTCCCGCCGCCGCGTTGCGCGGGTTGGCGAACACCTTCTCGCCCGCCGCCGCCTGCGCCTCGTTGAGCCGCAGGAACGCGGCCTTGGGCATGTAGATCTCGCCGCGCACCTCCAGCACCTCGGGCCAGCCTTCCCCGAACAGGTGCGGCGGCACGTCGGCGATGGTGCGCACGTTGGCGGTCACGTCCTCGCCCTCGCTGCCGTCGCCGCGCGTCGCGGCCGAGACCAGCTTGCCCTTCTCGTAGCGCAGGGACATGGACAGGCCGTCGATCTTGGGCTCGGCGACGATGCACACGTCAGCCTCCGTGCCCAGCTTGAGGAAGCTTTTCACCCGCGCGAGAAAATCGACCACGTCCCCGTCCTCGAAGGCGTTGTCGAGGGAGAGCATGGGCCGGGCATGGCGGATCTTGCCGAACTTGCCCGAGGGCGCCGCGCCCACCCGGTGCGGCGCGCTGAACAGGTCGACGAGGTGGGGAAACCGCGCCTCGATCGCCCGGTGACGCTGCACCAGCGCGTCGTAATCCGCGTCGGAGATGGTGGGGGCATCTTCCTGATAGTAGCGCTTGTTGTGCTCGGCGATCTCCGCCGCCAGCCAGCCCAGTTCCGCCTTGGCTTCCTTTTCCGACAGGGCATCAACCGCCTTTCGGCGCAGCAGGAGACGATCCACGGGACCTACGCTTTCTGTTCTTCAGGGACAGGCTTTCCTTTTGCAGGAGGGTCTTAACCCTCCTGCACCTCCCTTTCAATTCAAAGGGACGCGCTTCCAGCGCGTACTGGAAACGCGTCCCAATATATCAGGCGAAAGAAACGGACGCGCGCTTCATGAAGGGCACGGCCCTGTAAAACGAATGGGAGCGCGAGGGACTGAGTCCCTCGCATCATACTGGAATTCCCGAAAATCCTATGCCTTGAGCAACCGCTGCGCCTGGGCGCGGGCTTCGTCGGTGACGATGTCGCCCGAGAGCATACGGGCGATCTCCTCGCGCCGCTCGTGCTGGCTGAGGCGGTGGACGGAGGTCCGCATTCCGTCCTCGTTGGCGGCCTTGGAGATCTGCCACTGGCAGTCGGCGCTTGCGGCCACCTGCGGCGAGTGGGTGACGACCAGCACCTGGGTTTCGCGGCCGAGGCGGCTGAGGCGCTCGCCGATGGCCGAGGCCACCGAGCCGCCGACGCCCCGGTCGATTTCGTCGAACACCAGCGTGCCGGCCACGCCCTCGCCCGCCAACGCCACCTTGAGCGCCAGGATGAAGCGGGACATCTCGCCACCGGAGGCGATCTTCATCAGCGGGCCGAACGGCGCGTTCGGGTTGGTGGAGACGGTGAACTCCACCCGGTCGGAGCCACCCGGGCCCCACGCGCTCTCCGGCAGGGTCTCGACCACCGTCCTGAACCGCGCCGCGTCCAGCTTGAGCGGCGGCAGCTCCCGCGCCATCGCCGCGTCCAGCTGGGCGGCGGCCTGCACGCGCAGCTGGTGCAGCCGCTCGCAGGCTTCCGCGAAGCGCTTCCACGCCTGCCGCTCCTCGGCTTCCAGCCGGGCCATGCCCGCCTCGCCTGCCTCCAGCGTCGCCAGCCGGGCGGAAAGCTCCTCCGCGAGCGCGGCCAGATCGTCCACCTGCACCTTGTGCTTGCGCGCCATCGCCCGGAGGTCGAACAGGCGGGTTTCCACCGCCTCCACCCGCGCCGGATCGTAATCCATGGCATGGCGGGCGCGGATGAGCGTGTCCTCCGCGTCCGAGGCGTCGTCCACCGCCCGGTCCAGCGCTTCGAGCGCCCGGGCCAGCGCCTCGTCCTCGACCGCGAGCCGTTCCAGCTTGCGCGCCGCCTGGCGCAGTTTGGACAGGCCGCCCTCGCTGCCGCCGAGGCATTCCAGAACGAGATCGAGATCACCCGCCAGTTTCTGGCCCTTGAGCATGGCGGCGCGCTCGTCCGCCAGCTGCTGCTCCTCGCCCGGCTCCGGCTTCAGCCGCTGCAATTCATCGACGGCATGAGCGAGCCATTCCCGGTCGCGCTCCGCTTCCTGGAGGCTGGCCCGGGCCCGCTCCAGCGCGTCCCGCGCCGCCACCCACGCTGCATGGCTGCCCGCCGTGGCCGCCAGCGCCTCGTCGTACTGGCCGAAGGCGTCCAGCAGGTCGCGGTGGCCGCGCGGATTGAGCAGGCCGCGCTCGTCGTGCTGGCCGTGGACTTCCACCAGCAGCCCGCCCACCTCGCGCAGCAGGCTGACGCCCACCGGCTGGTCGTTGATGTAGGCGCGCGAGCCGCCATCGGCTTTGAGGATGCGGCGCAGCAGCAGCGGCTCGCCGTCCTCGAGGCCTGCCTCCCGCACCATCTGGCGTGCCGGGTGATCGTAGGGAAGTTCGAAAGCCGCCGTCACGCTGGCCTGCGCGGCACCCTGGCGCACCATCGCGGATTCGGCACGCGCGCCCAGCGCCAGCCCCAGGCTGTCCAGCAGAATGGATTTGCCCGCACCCGTCTCGCCGGTCAGGACACACAGCCCTGGCTCGAAGTCGATGGTCAATGCCTCGATCAGCACCACATCGCGGATTGTAAGCGATGCCAGCATTGGCAGGCGGTTATCCCCCGATCTGATCTGAGTTCGCGCCCGCGGCCGGGCCGGACGGCGCCGTGCTGACCAGCTTGCCGCCGCCCAGCAGGTCGTAGGAGCGCTTGTACCACTTGGACCCGGGGTAGTTGTAGCCCAGAACGGCGGCGGAGCGCTGCGCTTCGGCGCGCATACCCAGCGAGAGATAGCATTCGGTCAGGCGGTGCAGCGCCTCGGGCACGTGGGAGGTGGTGTCGTAGGTCTCGACCACGTTGCGGAAGCGATGGATCGCCGCCAGGCATTCGCCGCGCACCTGATACCAGCGGCCCACTTCCATTTCCTTGCCCGCCAGATGGTCCTTGGTCAGGTCCAGCTTCAGGCGCGCGTCGGCCGCGTAGGGCGTGTCGGGATAGCGGCGCACCAGTTCGTTGAGCGCGTTCAGCGCCTGCTCGGTGATCTTCTGGTCCCGCCGCACGTCCGAGATCTGCTCGTAGTAGGAGACGGCGATCAGGTAATAGGCGTAGGCCGCGTCCTTGTTGCCCGGGTGCAGCGACAGGAACCGCTGCGCCGAGAGGATGGCCTCCTGATACTTGTTGGCCTGGTAGTAGGAGAAGGACGACATCAGCTGCGCCCGCCGTGCCCAGGCCGAATAGGGGTGCTGGCGCTCCACCTCGTCGAACAGGAGCGCAGCCTGGAGATACTGGCCCTTCGCCAGCGTATCCGCGCCGAGGTTGTAGAGTGTCTCCACATCGCGGGCCACATACTTCAGCTCCTTGTTGCCCTTGGCACAGGAGACGAGGGCCAGGCTCGCGCACACGGCGAGCATCAGACGGCGGACGGGCAGCTTCGAGTCGTATCTCATCATCCTTTTCCTTTAGCGGAGCAGAGAGCCCGGGCCAAGATCCAGAAGAGGCAGATGCGCACGACTCTCCAACCGCCCGCACGATGCTGGCCGTTGATGCGCGGGCCGTGTGCTGCCATAGCTGCCACAAGTCAGGCGTGACGGCTCGCTTTCGGGAGGCCCCCTTGAAGGTTCTCGTTTTCTCAACGCTCTATCCGAACGCGGCGCAGCCGAACTTCGGCATTTTCGTCGAGAACGCCGTCCGCCGCGTCGCCGATGCCGGGGTCGAGACCCGGGTCATCGCCCCCAACGGGGTGCCGCCCTGGCCGCTGTCGCGCCATCCCCGCTACGCCGCCGTCGCCGCCCTGCCGCGGCAGGAGACGTGGCGCGGCCTGGCCGTCGAGCGCCCGCGCTTTCCCCTGCTGCCAGCCCTCGGCTGGCGGCTGAACCCCCGCCTCATCGCCCGCGCCGGGGCCGCCGCGCTCCGCCAGTTGATGGATGAGGGCTTCGTGCCGGACGTGATCGACGCCCAGTTCTTCTACCCCTGCGGCGTGGCCGCCGTGGCGGTCGCCCGCCAGTTCGACCTGCCCGTCACCCTCAAGGCGCGCGGGTCGGACATCGCCTTCTGGGGCCGCCGCCCCGCCGCCCGCCGGGCGATGCTGGAGGCCGCCCGCCAGGTGGACAGCCTCACCGCCGTCTCCGCCGCGCTCAGGGCGGAGATGGTCGCCCTCGGCATGGCGGCGCAGGACATCGCGGTGCACTACACCGCCGTCGATCTGGAGCGCTTCGCCGCCGGAGACCGGGCTGCGGCGCGGGCAAGCCACGGCTTCACCCGCCCGACCATTCTCTCTGTCGGCTCGCTGACGGACGTGAAGGACCACGCCCTGCTCATCCGCGCCGTGGCGCTCGTTCCCGACGCGGATCTGGCCATCGCCGGGCACGGCCCGCTGCGCGCCAGCCTTGAGCAGCTCGCCGCATCGCTCGGCCTTGGCGAGCGGGTCCGCTTCCTCGGCAACATCGCCCATGACGCCCTGCCCGCCCTCTATCAGGCGGCCGACGTGTTCGCCCTCACCAGCAAGCGGGAGGGTCTGGCCAATGTGTGGCTCGAATCGCTCGCCTGCGGCACGCCGCTGGTCATCACCCCCGTGGGCGGCGCGCGGGAGGTGGTGGACCGGCCCGAGGCCGGGCGGGTGGTGGAGGAGCGCACGCCCGAGGCGGTCGCCGCCGCCCTGCGGGCGGTGCTGGCCGCGCCGCTACCGCGCGAGGCGGTGCGCGCCTGCGCCGAACGCTTCACCTGGCAGCGCCACGTGGAGACCAAGCTGGACATTCTGCGGGAGACGATCGCCCGGCATCGCCGCCGGGCGGCGGGCTAGCCCGCCTTCTCCACCTCGAGCAGGCCGTCCGCCAGCGGCCGGGCGAGGCGCAAGGCCTCCTGCGCCGTGCCGTTCAGCCATACGTCATACTGATCCGGCGTCAGGATGACCGGCATGGATTTGGAGTGAATGGGCGCCATCTCCGCATTGGGTGCGGTGGTCAGGAACGCCATGGTCTCGAGCGAGACCGTCTCGCCCCGCAGCGCCCCCTGCCACGGCCGCCACAGCCCGGCAAAGGCGAACAGTCCCTCCTCCGCGCCTTTCAGGCGAAACCAGTGCAGGATCTTGGGGGCAGCCTCGGTCCATTCGCCAAAGGCGGTCACCGGCACGAGGCAGCGGCGGCTCTCGAACGACGGCTTCCAGAACGGGGAGACATTCACCTTGTCGCTGCGGGCGTTGGTGACGGGCTTGGGCGCCTTGTCGCCCTGCGGCAGCACGAAGCCCCAGCGCATCAGCGCCAGCTCCCGGTTGCCGTCGCTGGCCTGGCGCACCACCGGCACCCGGTCGGTCGGGCGGATGCGCTCCAGCGGCGGCACGTTGGGCGTCGCGCCGCCTGTCACGCCGAACAGCCGGCGAATCGCCTCGGGCGCTGCCGTCATGGAATAGAGGTTGCACATCAACTCGCCTCCCCGGAACCCGTGCCGCAGCGCCCGTCAGGGGCGCCGCCGCCGCGTGCGACAATACAGCATTCGGCCCGGCCGGACAGATCCGGCGCACCACGGCGCCCCGCCCCCGGTTGCGGCCGCCCGGCAGGCCGTGGTCCGGTTTTTCATTCTTGCAACGGAACTTGCGCGGCCGGACGCCCGGCCCCCGGCCCGCAGTGCCGCCGGATGCCCGGCGCCCGCCCCCGTTTGAACCCGAGGCAGGCCTGCGGCGTTCCAGCCTCCAACGCTTTTGGTGTCGCGCCGCGACCTGTTGTAGATTGTTGCATCTGTGCGTGGCCTTCGCCATGAAGCCGTTATGGAGGGCCGCCAACCGGTTCTGACCAGATAAGCGAGTGGCATCGGATGTTACAGGCGGACAAAATGCCGGTTCTTGGCACCCAGGCAGGCATTGACCGGCAGACGGATTTTCAGAGGAGCTTGGCCCCGACTTCCGCTCCCGAACTGCGGGTTGCCGTTTTCTCGGGCAACTACAACTACGTAGCCGATGGCGCGAACCTGACTCTCAACCGCCTTGTCGCCTATCTGGAACGGCAGGGCATTCCGGTCAGGGTCTATTCGCCCACCACCGACACGCCCGCGTTCGAGCCTGCGGGCACGCTGATTTCCGTCCCGTCCATTCCCCTGCCGCGCCGCACCGAGTATCGAATCGCCCTGGGCCTGCCCCGGTCGGTGCGGCGGGATCTCATCGCCTTCCGCCCCACCCTGCTGCATCTCTCCGCGCCCGACCTGCTCGGCTTTTCCGCCCTGAAGCAGGCGCGGCGTCTGGGCATTCCGGCCGTGGCCTCGTTCCACACCCGCTTCGAGACCTACCTGAAATACTACGGGCTGGACTGGCTCCAGTCCGTCGTGCTGCGCCGGATGCGCAACTTCTACCACCAGTGCGCCCAGACCTACGCGCCGTGCGCCTGCACCGCCGAGTCGCTGCTGAACGAGGGGCTGGCCCGCAACATCCGCATCTGGAGCCGGGGCGTCGACCGGCGGCAGTTCCACCCCGCCCGGCGGGACTGGGGCTGGCGGCAGTCGCTCGGCATCGGGGCGGACGAGGTGGTGCTGCTGTTCGTCGGCCGTCTGGTGCTGGAGAAGGGGCTGGACGTGCTCGCCGCCCTCTCCGAGGGGCTGGACCAGCGCCGTGTGCCGCACAAGGTGCTGATCGTCGGCGATGGTCCCGAGCGCCAGTACATGCAGGAGCGGTTGCCCCGCGCCATCTTCACCGGCTTCCTGGGCGGCGATGATCTGGCCCGCGCCTACGCCAGTGCCGACATCTTCATCAATCCCAGCACCACCGAGGCGTTCGGCAATGTCACGCTGGAGGCCATGGCGTCCGGCCTGCCGACCATCTGCGCCAATGCCACCGGCAGCCGGTCGCTGGTCGTCCCGGGCGTGTCCGGGCACCTGATCACGCCGACCAGCATCGAGGATTATGTGACCCGCACCCAGGAGCTGGTGGAAAACGGCATCCTGCGCCGCCAGATGGGCGCGGCGGGCCGCAAGCTGAGCGCCCAGTACGACTGGGACAAGGTGATGGAGACGCTGGTCGGCCACTACCGGGAAGTGCTCGCCCAGCACGCGGCGGCTCAGGCCCGGCCGGCCGCGGCTGCGGCCGCCGAGCCGGTCCGCATCCTCTCCTGACCGATCCGCCCCGTACTCAATCCCGCTGCCGCGCCAGGAGCGGCAGCTTCTTCTGCAAGCGGGAGAGCATCCGGCCCGTCCGGTTGCTGACGGCGAACAGCAGCGCGAGCGGATGGCCGCCCACGCGCCGCACCAGCGTCCAGTAGGCGCCCAGCGAGAGCGCGCAGAACCCGGCAAACGGCGTCCAGATGGCAAGCCAGGGCGGTGCCGCGCCCAGTTGCACGGCCGCCTCCCCGGCCTTGTTGAACTCGTTGAGCAGCAGAAGCAGGAAGATGCCGACGAAAATGCCGAGCGACGTGGTGCTGCGCTTGGGCGGCACCGCGAGCGCCAGCCCCAGGAACGGCAGCGGCAGCAGCACGGCCACCTGCACCAGCCGGCGGTGCAGCGTGCCCTGGGCCAGATGCTGCACCGTCTCGGGGCGGCCCGGATCGCTGCTCACCTGCCACAGCTCCGACAGGGTGAATTCCAGCTGCTTGCCCCGCTCGCGGAAGGACTCGAGGCGCGGCAGGTTGATCGGGATGTCGTGCAGACTGAAGCTGAGGGCGCGCGGCGCGCCCTGCCCCGGCTTGTCCTGCACCAGCACGCCCTTGAACAGGCGCAGGAGCAGCACGTCCGGGTTGTCGGTGGCGAGGAACCGCGCCCGCTCCGCCGAGGCGACCACCGTGCCGTATGACTTGCCCTCCGCCCGCAGGAAGACGCCGCTCAGCCGCTGCCCGCCGTCCTCCGAGGCTTCCACCCGCATCACCACCTTGTCGTCGAGGTGGGTGAACTCGCCCACCTTGATGCTGGCGCCGAGCGCGCCGCTCTGCAACTCGAAGCGCAGGCGTTCATAGGCGTAGCGGGAATAGGGCTGCTCGTAGCCCACCAGCCACACGGTCACCAGCGCGAGGACGCCCGCCATGATGAGCGGCACCCGCAGCAGGCGGCCGTGGCTGACGCCCGAGCCCAGGAGGGCGTCCAGCTCGCTGTTGAGCGCCAGGGTGCGCACCGCCATCATCACGCCGAGCAGCAGGCTGATCGGCAGGGCGAAGCCGAACTGCTCCGGCATGAGGTTGGCCAGCATCTGCCAGACCACCGAGACCGGCCCGCCCTCCGTGATGACGAAGTTGAACAGGTTGAGCATGCGCTCCAGCAGCAGCAGCATGGCGGCGATGGTGAGGGTGGCGATCATCGGCACGATCATCAACCGTCCCATGTACCGATCAATACGCGTGAACATGCTGCGTCCCGTGCCCTCCAGTTGCGCAAAGCGACAAAACTCCCGGTGCGTCGCGGGGGCTCCGCACCGTGTGTCCGGTTCGTTGCGACATATCACCTGACCTGGCCCATGGCCACTCACCCACGCAGGGAGCGGTCGACAAAAAGCACCGGCGGGGTGTCCGCACCACAGGGGGAACCGCCCGCCGCGCTGTGGCGTTGTCCCTTAACCGCTCGGAAGCGGGGCGGCAGGAGCAATTCCCATGCAGGATCACATCTACAAGATTGTCGAGCTGGTCGGCTCGTCGGAGACGAGCATTGATGACGCCATTCTGTCGGCGATTTCCCGGGCCAGCACGTCCCTCAGGAACCTGCGCTGGTTCGAGGTGCAGCAGATCCGGGGCCACATCGAGGACGGCGATGTGAGCCATTATCAGGTCGTGCTCAAGGTGGGCTTCACCCTCGACGACGACGAGGAAGACGACGACGAGGACGAGGACGAGGACGAGGATGAGGACGACGACGAGGACGAGGACGAGTCCTGACGTCGCCCTCTCCGGCAGGCATCCCTGCTGCCGCCGCCTCCGGCCTCACGACCGGTCTGACATCCCCGCCCGGATCCGCCCGATCCGCCAATTCGTCAGCCGGTTCGTCAGCCGGTTCCGACCTTCTGCCGCAAGCCCCGGTCCAGCGCGCTGACGGCACTGCCGGGCGGCGTGCCGCGCAGGCTGTCCACGTCCGGGCGGAAGCCGCTCACGAACGCCCCCGCCCCATTCAGGCTGCCCCCATTCAGGCTGGCCCCATTCAGGCTACCCCCGTTCAGGGCAGCCCCGTTCACGGCAGCAGGGCTGGCAGGGCCGGTGTTGGTGGCCGGCGTGCTGCTGTGCAGGGCGCGCGCCAGATCCGCGTCGGCTTTCGGATCGTCCCTGGCGGATCGCCCGCGCGTCTCCCGCACGATCCGTTTGGGGTCACCGTTGTACCGCTCCCAGATCGCGGTGGTGATGCCCTGCTCATACAGGTTGACTTCGATTTCCTTGGCGAGGACGGGCGTGAGGCGTCCAGCGCCGCCAACGATCTCTGCCGTTCGGCCCCGGACGATGACGGTTGCGGTGAATTCGTATCCCGCGCCGCCTGACTTGGCATGTTCCATGCCCTGGTAGTCACGCCCCGCCCGCACAATCCCAAATACCCATTCGATATCAGCGGGTGCCATCGTCTCCCCTTTCCCCATCAAATACTGCCGGACGCCCTGCCCCCCCTTGCCCCTCAGCCTGTGAGTGAAAAGCGGCCCCGGGACAGAGCGATCAAGGCCAGAACAAGACACGCCAGGGCGTGCCCGGACAAATATTGCGCGCTCTTGTTGCGGAATTAAAACAGACCACGACCCACATTACGCAAGTGCAACATGGTTAATTCTTACGCAATTACAGCATTACTACTCGGTTCGTAGAGGTCATCTACTCGCCGAAATCTAGTCGGACTCATCTTCTGGTAGCGAACATGAACGCAAGACTAACAGACCGTCAGTTTTTCTCTCGAAACACCGCATTTTTCGAACTTTTCTGTTCCGCTTGCGCATCTTTCTTCGGCCAAGCTGAAATAAAATTTCAGCGCACCGCGGGCGGACGCGCGCAAACGAACGCACAAACGAAAACACCCCGGCCATGCGACCGGGGCGTTTGCAGGTTCTTTCGGCAAGTGGGCGCAGGCCGGCGTGTTCAGAACGGTGTGTTCAGGCGGCGGGCCTGCGCCGCCGTGCCAAGGCCATCCCCGGTCCGGCATCGGGGCTGCCAATGCGCTCCCAACGGATCGATTTCAAGGGAAGTGAGACAGCAGCTAAGTGCTTGGAAAGAGTGGTGGACGCACTAGGATTCGAACCTAGGACCCGCTGATTAAGAGTCAGCTGCTCTACCAACTGAGCTATGCGTCCACTCGCTGTCGAGGCCGCGGCGTTTAAGCCGTTTTCCGACTTCTGTCCAGACCTTCTTTCACTTTTTTTGAAAAAATTTCACAAGGCACTGAACTTGTTGACGTTTTTTCCGCCCTAGTGCGGGTTCGGTCCCTCGCTCAGCATGACCTTGTCGCGGTTGAGCGAGCAGGAAAACAGAATCCCGAAGGCGATCATCACCGTCAGCATGGCCGAGCCGCCGTAGGACATGAGCGGCAGCGGCACACCCACCACCGGCGCGAGCCCCATCACCATCATCAGGTTGATGGCAACGTAGAGGAAAACGGTCAGCGTCAGGCCCATGGCCAGCAGCCGCCCGAACTGCGAGCGGGAGGTGACGGCGGTCCACAGCCCCCAGCCCAGCAGGATGCCGTAGCAGGCGAGCAGGAACAGCCCGCCCATGAGTCCCCACTCCTCCGACATCATGGCAAACACGAAGTCCGTGTGCATCTCCGGCAGGAAGTTGAGATGGCTCTGGGTGCCCTGCAGGTAGCCCTTGCCGAAGATGCCGCCCGAGCCGATGGCGATCTTGGACTGGGTGATGTGATAGCCCGAGCCGAGCGGGTCCATTTCGGGGTTGAGGAAGATCAGCACCCGCCGCTGCTGGTAGTCGTGCATCAGGTTCCACGCCACCGGCAGGGCGGCGGCCATGAGCGCGCCGCCGGTCCAGAACAGCCAGGCCCGCACCCCCGCCAGGAACATGACGCCGATACCGCCGCAGACGATCAGGATGGAGGTGCCGAGGTCCGGCTGGAGCAGCACGAGCCCCACCGGCACCGCGATCATCGCGAGCGGGGGCAGCATGTGGTAGAAGCTGGTCACGTAGACCCGCGGCAGGTTGTGGTAATAGCGGGCCAGCGCCAGCACGATGGTGATCTTCATGAACTCGGAGGGCTGGAGCCGGATGACGCCCAGGTCCACCCAGCGCTGCGCGCCGCCTGCCACCTTGCCGAGCACCTCCACCAGGATCAGCAGGAACAGCACCACGCCGTAGGAGGGATAGGCCAGCTTCAGCCACCATTTGAGGTCGATGGTGGCCAGCCCCAGCATCAGCAGCAGGAACAGGGCAAAGCGCAGCCCCTGCTTGGCGGCATAGGGATGGAAGCTGCCCCCGCCCCCGGCGGCCGAATAGAGCACGGCAAGGCCGAAGCCCGTCAGCACGACGATGACCAGCACGATCCACCAGTTGAGGCGGCGCAGCTTCTCGGGGATCGTCGGATTGTCCACCACCATCGCTCAGCCTCCCTGGGTTGCATCCTGAACGGTGGCGACCGTCCCGGCGGCCGGATCGGCGGCCGCGTCCGGCGCAGGCGCAGGCGCCGGTGCCGGCGCTGCGTCAGCCCCCGCCCCGGCCTCCCCGGGCAGCGCCTCCGCTGCCCCGGCGGTTGCCTGCGGCAGCGCGGGCGGCGTGTCGGGCACCTCCCATTCGGGCACGGACTCGCCCGCGTCCCGGCGCTCCCGCGCCAGCAGGAAGGTCATGATGTCCCGCGCCACCGGCGAGGCCGCCGCCGAGCCCGAGCCGCCATGGTCCACCACCACGGCGCAGGCGTAGCGCGGCGCCTCGACCGGCGCATAGGCCACGAACAGCGCGTGGTCGCGGAAGCGCCACGGCAACTGATTGTTGTTGAGCACGCCGGTGCGCCGCTCCGCCGCCGAGATGCGCCGCACCTGCGCCGTGCCGGTCTTGCCCGCCATGGTGACGCCCGGCAGCCGGAGGCGGGCGACGCGCGCCGTCCCCTCCGCCGAGTTGATCACGGCGCTCATCGCCTCGCGCACCAGCCGCAGATGCTCCTCCGGCACGCCCAGCGGCCGGGCCGGGGCGACCGCCCCTTCCGCGCGCAGCAGCCGGGGCACCACCTCGCGCCCGCTGGCCAGCCGGGCGGTCATCACCGCCAGTTGCAGCGGCGTTGCCTGCATGTAGCCCTGGCCGATGGAGGCGTTCAGCGTCTCGCCCGCCAGCCAGGGCTTGCCGTAGCGCTTGCGCTTCCACGCCGGGTCCGGCACCAGGCCCGAGCGCTGCGAGGGCAGCGGCAGGTCGTATTCCTGGCCGAGGCCGAAGCGCCGCGCCATGCGGGCGATGGCGTCGATGCCGATGCGGCGGCTGATGTCGTAGTACCAGGTATCGCAGCTCTGGAAGATGGCGCGGCGCATGTTCACATGGCCGTGGCCGCCCCGCTTCCAGCAGTGGAAGGCGTGGCTGCCCAGCATGTAGCGGCCGGAGCAGAACACCCCCTCCTCCGGACGGATGCCCGCTTCCAGCGCCGCTAGCGTCACCACCATCTTGAAGGTGGAGCCGGGCGGATAGAGGCCCTGCAGCGGCTTGTTGAGCAGCGGGTGCTTCTCGTCCTCCAGCAGCGCCTTCCACACGCGGGTCTTGATGCCGCCCGAGAAGTCGTTGGGGTCGAACGCCGGGGTAGAGCACAGGGCCAGGATGTCGCCGGTGTGCACGTCGATCACCACGGCGGAGGCCGCCTCGCCCTGGAGCCGCCAGGCGGCATAGACCTGAAGCTCCCGGTCCAGCGTCAGGGTCACCGCGTCGCCCGGCGTGTCCTCCGTCCGCCCGAGGGAGCGCAGGATGCGCCCGCGCGCGTTCACCTCCACCCGGTCGGCGCCGGCCCGCCCGCGCAGGGTCTTGTCGAGGGTCTGCTCGACGCCGCCCCGGCCCACCTTGAAGCCCGGCAGGCGCAGGATGGGGTCCGGGTCCTGCTCCAGCACCTTGTCGTTGGGCGCGCCCACGTAGCCGAGCACATGGGCGACCGCCTCGCCATCGGGATAGTAGCGGGTGTAGCCCTGCACCGGCTGCACGCCGGAGAGCGTCGGCAACTGCACGTTGATGGCGGTGAAGGCCTGCCAGTCGATGTCCCGCACCACCTCCACCGGCATGAAGCCGGGCACACGCTTCACCATGTCCCGCACCTTCTGCCGGTCTTCCTCGTCCAGCGGGATGACGCGGTGAATGGCGTCCAGCGTCGCCTCCAGATCCTCCACCTCCTCCGGCACGAGGGTGAGGCGGTAGTCCTGCCGGTTGAGCGCCAGCGGATAGCCGTTGCGGTCGAGGATCAGGCCCCGGCGCGGCAGGATCGGGCGGATGGAGATGCGGTTGTCCTCCGCCAGCAGCTTGTAGCGGTTGTTCTCGAAAACCGAGAGATAGCCCATGCGCGCCGCGAGCGTGGCGAACACCATCGCCTTCGCGCCGCCCAGAATGAGGGCGCGGCGCGTGAACACGCGGATGCGGTCGGCTTCGGTTTCCATGCTCATTGGCGGGAAGCAGCCCCTCGTCCCACGATCAAAACCTGTCCACGATCCGGACCTGAAGGAAGGCCCCGACCCGGAACACGAAAGGCATCATTGCCAGGGTGACGACGCCCTGCACCAGAAACGGCTCGAGCCGCAGCCCCGGCTGGAAGATCAGCAATAGCGCCCAGCTCAGCAGTTGGAAGAGCAGAACGACGAAACTCCCCACTGCCAGGCTGAACACGAACGGGCGGGAGCGGAACACCTGCACCTGGCTGGCAAGCCCCGCCGAGAACACCGTGAACAGGGTGGCGTTGAGCCCGACCGGCAGGGTGAGCGTGGCATCCACCACGATCCCGGCGAGGAACGCGGCCCAGCTCGGCATCAGGTCCGGCCGGTGGATCGACCAGTAGAAGACGCACAGGAACGGCAGGTGCGGCAAGATCGGGCCGGGCAGGAACACCGGCAGCACCATGCCGATCACGGAGAGGATGGTCATGACGGTGGGCATCACCCGCCGCCAGCTGGACGCCGCCAGCGCCAATCGCTCTTCCCGGCTGAGGAGCGCCCAGGGTTCCGTCATCGCGAACCTGCGGACGCCTGCGCGGACGGCTGCGGCGCGCCGTCGGCGGCGGCCGGCAGGTCCGGGTTGATGATGGCCTCCGGCACGAACGGCCGCAGGATGGTCACGAAGTCGAGGCCGCCCGGATTGGCCACCGGCAGCGCCCGCGGCTCGGGACCATGGGGGTTGGTGATGATCGCCACCGGAATGCCCGGCGGGAAGGTGCCGCCGTCGCCCGAGGTCACCAGCCGGTCACCGGCCTTCAGCGGCCGCCCCGGCGAGAGGAACTGGAGCACCAGCTCCTTCTCGTTCATGCCGGCGGCGATGGCGGTGCGGTTGCTCTCCTCCACGCGCACGGGCACGCGGCTGGCATGGTCGGTCAGCAGCAGGATGCGGGCCGAGGTGTGGCCCACGTCGATCACCTGCCCCACCAGCCCGTCCGCGTCGCGCACCGGCTGCCCCACGGCGACGCCGTCGCGCGCGCCGCGCAGGATGATGGCGCTGCGCACGTAGGAGCCCGCCGTCGAGCCGACGATGCGCGCCGCGCCCACCACGTCCTGCCGGGGCTCGATGATGCCCAGCAGCTGCTTGAGGCGGCGGTTTTCGGTGAGCACCGTGCGGTAGCGGCTTTCCATTTCCTGAAGGCGCGCCACTTCCCGCTCCAGCGTGCGGTTGCGGGAGCGCACGAGGAAATAGCTCTCCACCTCCCCCGAGGCGGCCTTGATCCATTCGAAGGGCGCGCGCATGGCGGAGAGCACGGGGGCCACGCTGTCCAGCGCGGCGGCGGACAGGCTGTCGCCGAAGCGCACGGACGAGCGGTTGAGCACCATCAGCAGGGCGCCCGTCAGCACCAGCACGATAATCAGGACGCGCGACAGGAACCAGCGCCACCGCGCCGGCTGGTAGGAAGGTGTCGTGCCTTGCGGCAACGGCATGCCGGGCCCCCTGTGCGTTCAGCGGCCAACCGAGTCCCAGGCAGGTCCTGCCATGGGTCCCCGCTTAGTAGGCTGTGGTCAGGACGCCGCGATAGATGGGGTCTTCCAGCGCCCGTCCTGTCCCTAGGGCCACGCAGCTCAACGGTTCTTCCGCCACGGAGACCGGCAGGCCCGTGTGCTCGCGCAGCACCCGGTCGATGTCGGTCAGCAGCGCGCCGCCGCCGGTGAGCACGATGCCCTTGTCCACGATGTCGGCCGCCAGTTCGGGCGCCGTGTTCTCCAGAGCCACCTTCACGCCCTCGATGATGGCGGAGACGGTTTCGGAGAGAGCTTCGGCAACCTGGGCCTGATTGATGATGATTTCCTTCGGCACGCCGTTCATCAGGTCGCGGCCCTTGATCTCCAGGGTCAGGCCCTGGCCGTCGGCGGGCGGATAGGCGATGCCGATTTCCTTCTTGATGCGCTCGGCGGTGGAGTCGCCGATCAGCAGGTTATGGTTGCGCCGCACGTAGTTGATGATGGCCTCGTCCATCTTGTCGCCGCCCACGCGCACCGAGGTGGCATAGGCGATGCCGCGCAGCGACAGCACGGCCACTTCCGTGGTGCCGCCGCCGATGTCCACCACCATGGAGCCGGTCGGCTCGATCACCGGCAGGCCCGCGCCGATGGCCGCCGCCATGGGCTCCTCGATGAGGTAGACCTGGCTGGCGCCCGCGTTGTTGGCGGCGTCGCGGATGGCGCGGCGTTCCACCGACGTGGAGCCGGACGGCACGCAGATCACGATCTCCGGCGAGGCGAAGGAGCGGCGGTTGTGCACCTTGCGGATGAAATGCTTGATCATTTCCTCCGCCACGAAGATGTCGGCGATCACGCCGTCGCGCAGCGGCCGGATGACCTCGATGTTGCCGGGCGTGCGGCCCATCATCAGCTTGGCTTCGTTGCCCACGGCCAGAACGTGCTTGCGGCCGTTGTCGTTCTGGATGGCAACGACGGACGGCTCGTTGAGCACCACGCCCCGCCCCCGCACGTAGACGAGCGTGTTGGCGGTGCCGAGGTCGATGGCCATGTCCGAGGAAAGGAAACTGAGAAAGCGGCTGAACATCCCTGCCATGTATCGTTCCGTATGGTGTATGGCGTAACGGCTGCTTCAATACGGAAGCAACTCGAATCACAGTGTTTCAGCCGCGCACAATGAAGGCTCAGCCGCGCATCGCCAAGCAGAAAGTTGATTTTACCATAAAACGCCGCACGCCCAATTCGACTAATCCATCCATTCGATTTTGGCAGTCGGGCGACTGGGCGCTGGCGCGGGTCCGTCCGCCCCGGTAAAGTGCCGCCCCATGAGCAGCTCCCTGACCAGCACCCCCATGAGCATCCGTCGCCTCCCCGATCATCTCATCAACCAGATCGCCGCCGGCGAAGTGGTCGAGCGCCCGGCCAACGCCGTCAAGGAACTGCTGGAGAATTCGCTGGACGCGGGCGGGCGGCGCATTGCCATCGACCTGGAGGACGGCGGGCGCCGACTCATCCGCATCACCGACGACGGCTGCGGCATGACGCCGGAGGAGATCCGGCTGGCGCTGGAGCGCCACGCCACCTCCAAGCTGCCAACGGACGACCTGTCGCAGATCCGCTCGCTCGGGTTTCGCGGCGAGGCGCTGCCCTCCATCGCCTCGGTCAGCTGCCTCGAGATCGCCAGCCGCCCCACCGCCCAGGAGACCGGCTGGCGGGTGAAGGTGGACTACGGCCAGGTGACGGCCGATGCCCCCACCGGCATGAACCCGGGCACCCGCATTTCGGTGATGGACCTGTTCGCCCGCCTGCCCGCCCGGCTGAAATTCCTCAAGTCCGAGCGGTCGGAGCTGGCCGCCTGCCTCGACATCATCCGCCGTCTGGCCATGGCCCACCCGCATGTGGGCTTCACCGTCACCCACAACGGCCGCACCGTGTTCCAGAGCGCGGCCCAGTCCGGGGATCTGTTCACCGCCGGCGCGGGCCGCCTGACGGACGTGCTGGGCGTCGAGTTCACCGACAACGCCATTCCGGTGGACGTGAGCCGGGAGGGTCTGCGCCTGTCCGGCTTTGCGAGCCTGCCCACCTACAACCGGGGCGTGGGCGACCACCAGTTCCTGTTCGTGGACGGCCGCCCGGTGCGGGACCGCCTGCTCCTCGGCGCCATTCGCGGCGCCTATCAGGACGTGCTGGCCCACGACCGCTTTCCCGTCGTCGTGCTGTTCCTGGAGACGCCCGAGGGGTTCGTGGACGTGAACGTTCACCCCACCAAGGCCGAGGTGCGCTTCGCCGACGCCGCCCTGGTGCGCGGGCTGATCGTCGGCGGCCTGCGCGCGGGGCTCCAGGCGGCGGGCCAGCGCACCGCGACCACCGTCGCCAGCGCGGCGCTCGGCGCGCTGGGCCGGAGCAGCCAGGCGGACGCCCCGTCCGCCGCGCCGCCCTACAACCCGGGGGCCGGGTTCGGCTACCAGTCCCGCCCCTCCGGCCATGCTTCGGGCTCGACACTCTCCCCGCGCCTGGCGGACTGGTCCGTCAGCTACAACACCGGCGGTACCGGTACAGGCGCAGCCGCACCGGCCCTCTCCGCCCAGCCCCGGCTCGCCGACTTCGCGCCCCAGGCGCCCGCGGCCTCCAGCGCCGCGGCCCGGCCCGAGCCCGCGCCGGAAGCGGAGGACGCCACCCGCTTTCCCCTGGGGGCCGCCCGCGCCCAGATCAACAACACCTACATCGTCGCCGAGACGGCGGACGGCGGCATGGTGATCGTGGACCAGCACGCGGCCCACGAGCGGCTTGTCTACGAGCGCATGAAGGCGGCGCTGGCGGAGGGCGGCATCAAGCGCCAGCTCCTCCTGCTGCCGGAGGTGGCGGAGCTGGACCAGATCGCGGCCGACGCGCTGGAGAGCCGCGCCGCCGAGCTGGAGGCCCTCGGGCTGGTCATCGAACGCTTCGGCCCGGCGGCGGTGCTGGTGCGCGAGGTCCCGGCCCTCCTCGGCAAGGCGGACGTGATCGGCCTGGTCCGCGACCTCGCCGACGAGATTGTCCATCTGGGCGAGGCCTTCTCGTTGCAGGAGAAGCTGCACGAGGTCTGCGCCACCATGGCCTGCCACGGCTCGGTGCGCGCCGGGCGGCGGCTGTCGGTCGAGGAGATGAACGCCCTCCTGCGCGAGATGGAAGCGACGCCCAACTCCGGCCAGTGCAACCACGGCCGCCCCACCTGGCTCAAGCTGCATCAGGCGGACATCGAGAAGCTGTTCGGCCGTCGCTAGCCCCACGCAGGTGCGCCGGGCGGCGCACCCCGTTTCGTTTCCCACAATGAGAAAGAGCGAAACGCAGCGCGCAACAGCAACCGCGCCACTTTCTCATTGTGCAACACCAATGTCAATAGGTTTTTGCCTATTTCCGGCAAGGCTCCCCTATTCCTGCGGCTGGCGCGGCGGCTCGTAGGCGGAAGGCTCGCCCTGCTGCGCTTGCTGTTGCGGGTGCTGTTGCGGGTGCTGGCGCTTTGCGGGGCCCGCTGCCGCCTGCTGCATGGCCGGCCGCTCCTGCGCGCGCCCCGGCTGACGCCCCGCCTCGCCCCGCGCACCGATGGGAATGCGCCGGGCCCGCTGCCCTTCCTGGGTCTTGCGCAGCGTGATGCGGAGCACGCCGTTGTGGAAATCGGCCTGTGCGTTTTCCTCGTCCACCCCGGCGGGCAGGCCGATGCGCCGCTCGAAGTGGCCGTAGTAGCGCTCCGAGTAGCCGCGCTCCCGGTCCTCCGTTTCGGTCTTTTTCTCGCCGCGGATGGTGAGCACGCCCTCCTCGATCATCAGCTCAACATCGTTCTCGCTGAGGCCCGGCACTTCGGCGATGATGCGGATCTCGCTGTCGGTCTCGCTCACCTCGATGCTGGGCCAGGCGGCGGAGCCGGCCATCCCCGCCAGCCCCGGCAGGGAGGCGCCGCCCATGCGGGCGAGCGGCGCGAAGCCGCCCCGGAACATGTCCTCGAACATGCTCTCGATGTCCCGGCGCAGGTTCAGCATGGGGCTCTGCCAGTCACCCGGGCCGAACCCGCCGCCAGAGAGACCGCCGCCGGAGAGACCGCCGCGATTGCGCGGCGTCAAATCACGCATGGCCATGACCCGTCTCCTCAGGTTGGTATCGCCTGAGGCAACGTGCGGCCCGGGCGGGGGATGCATGGCACCCCCGCCGCTCGTCGCAATCCGTGCTTACCGGTCGAGGCCGCCGAGGCAGATGTATTTGGTCTCGAGGAACTCCTCCATGCCCTCGCGGCCGCCCTCGCGGCCAAGGCCGGATTCCTTCACGCCGCCGAACGGCACCACCTCCGCCGAGAGGATGCCGTCGTTCACGCCCACCATGCCGTATTCCAGCGCCTCGCTCACCCGGAACACCCGGTTGACGTCGCGGGTGAAGAGGTAGGCGGCGAGCCCGTACTGGGTGTTGTTGGCGAGCTGCACGCCCTCCTCCTCCGTCTCGAAGCGGAACAGCGGTGCGACGGGCCCGAAGATCTCCTCCCGGAACAGGGCCATCCGGTCGGTGGCGTCGGTCAGCACGGTCGGCTCGTAGAACAGGCCGCCCATGGGCGCGCGCTTGCCGCCGATGATCGCCCGGGCGCCGCCCTTGAGGGCATCCTCCACCAGACGTTCCACCTTCTCGACCGCGTCGCTGGTGATGAGCGGGCCGATGGCGACGCCGTCCTCGAGGCCATTGCCCACCTTCATCCGGGCGACCCGCTCGGCGAGCCGGTGGGCGAAGGTATCGTAGATGCCGCTCTGCACGAGGATGCGGTTGGCGCACACGCAGGTCTGGCCTGCGTTGCGGTACTTGGAGGCGAGCGCGCCTTCGATCGCCTGGTCGAGGTCCGCGTCGTCGAACACGATGAGCGGCGCGTTGCCGCCCAGCTCCAGCCCCAGCTTCTTCACCGTGTCGGCGCACTGCCGGTAGAGGATCTTGCCCACCTCGGTCGAGCCGGTGAAGGAGAGCGCCTTCACCAGCGGGCTTTCGCACAGCACCTTGCCCACGGTTTTGGAGTCGGTGGTGGTGACGATGTTGAGCACCCCCGGCGGCACCCCCGCCTCCTCCGCCAGCCGCGCCAGCTCCAACGCGCACAGCGGCGTCTCGGCGGGCGGCTTGATCACCATGGTGCAGCCCGCCGCCAGCGCCGGCCCCGCCTTGCGGGTGATCATGGCGATGGGGAAGTTCCAGGGCGTGATGGCGGCCACCACGCCGACAGGCTGGCGGATGGTGAGGAAGCGCTTGTTGCCCATGGTGGTCGGGATCACCTCGCCATAGGCCCGCTTGGCCTCCTCCGCGAACCACTCGATGAACGACGCGCCATAGACCACCTCGCCGCGCGATTCCGCGAGCGGCTTGCCCTGTTCCTGGGTCATCAGCCGGGCGAGGCTGTCGGCGTTGGCCATGATCGCCTCGAACCAGCGCCGCAGGATCTGCGACCGCTCCTTGGCGGTCTTGCCCGCCCAGGCGGGAAAGGCGCGATGCGCCGCCTCGATGGCCTGTTTCGTCTCCTCCGCGCCCAGATCGGGCACATGGGCCAGCACCTCGCCGGTCGCCGGGTTGGTCACCTCGAACCGCGCGCGGCCATCGAGCCATGCGCCGTCCACGTAGGCTTTTCTCAGGGTTGCCACATCCATCTTGTCTCTCCCTCCGGCTTCCGCATGGGGTCGCCGTCATGGTACCGGCGGTCCCGCCCCGGATCGCACGCCCGGGGCGCAAGGCGCCGTGTAAACAGAAAAGTTGAGGCTATATTAGCCCCATCAGGCAAGGATGACAGGTATGCGGATAGGAATTCTGACGGGTGGGGGCGACGTTCCGGGGCTCAACCCCTGCATCAAGGCGATCGTTGAGGGCGCGGCGGAGCGCGGCTGGGCGGTGACCGGCTTCCTGCGCGGCTGGCAGGGGGTGATGTCCATCGACCCCGACCTCCTGGACATGACCGCGGGCAACGGCAGCATCGAGCTGACCCCTGCCCGCGTGCGCGGCATCGACCGCCGGGGCGGCACCATCCTGCACACCTCCCGCACCGACCCGCGCCGCCAGCCCGAGGGCGACCGCACCGACCACGTCCGCGCGGTGCTGAAGGCCATGGGCATCGACGTGATGGTGACGCTCGGCGGCGATGGCACCCTGCGCTTCTCCGCCCACCTCTCCAGCCTCGGGATGCCGGTGATCTCCATCCCCAAGACGATGGACAACGACGTCTACGGCACGGACTACTGCATCGGCTTTTCCACCGCCGTCAGCCGCTCTGTGGCAGCCATCAACGCGCTGCGCACCACCACGGCGAGCCACGAGCGCATCGCGATCGTCGAGCTGTTCGGCCGGCGCAGCGGCGAGACCGCCCTCCTCTCCGGCTTCCTCGCACAGGCGGACCGCATCGCCATTGCCGAGGTGCCGGTGGACGAGGACCGCCTCATCGCCCAGCTGGTGGCCGACCGCGAGGCCAACCCCGAGAACTATTCCGTGCTGGTCATCTCCGAAGGGGCCAGGCTCGCCAGCGAGACGGAGGGCGAGGACCAGCTCTCCCGCTCCAACACCCAGCGCAACCCGATCGGCGTAGGCCAGCGCCTCGCCCGCCAGATCGAGGAGAAAAGCGGCGTCGGCACGGTGGTGCAGGAACTGGCCTACCTCATGCGCGCGGGCGCGCCCGACGCGCTCGACCGCATGGTGGGCTTCGCCTTCGGCACGCTCGCCGTGCAGCTCATCGAACGGGGCGAGACCGGACGGCTCGTCGCCCTGCGCGACGGCAACTACGAACACGTGCCCATCGGCACCGTGCTCGAACAGGTGAAAAAGCTGGACGTGTCCCGCCTCTACGATCCGCAGACCCACCGCGCCAAGATCGCCTCGGTCGAGGGCATGCCGATGTTCCTGTACTGAGGGGACATCCGGGCTGATTTCAGGATTCAGGCCAAGGGGGTCGCTGACCCCCTTGGCGATCCCCCATTCGTTTTTCAGGGCCGCGCCCGCCCTCACGCGCACGTCCCGATCAATGACGGGAGGTGCAGGAGGGACCGAGTCCCTCCTGCGAAAAAAATCACGTCCCGGAAAAAATCACTTCGCGGTGGCCACCACCTTCACCTGCACGGGGATTTGCAGGGAGACCCACTCGCCCTTGGCGTCGGAGCCGCTGCCGATGCCCCAGGCCGTGCGTGTGAGTGTCACCTTGCCGTCCATGGTGGCGGTGTTGCCGGCGATAGCGAGCGTGAACGGCAGCTTCACCGGCACGCTCTTGCCGCGAATGGTGAGCTGGCCGTCGGCGACGTAGCTGTTCTCGCCGGTCTTCGTGATCCTGGTTGCCGTGAAGGTGGCGTTGCGCGCCTTGGCCACGTCGAACCAGTCGGCGGACGGCAGGGTCTTGTCGTACATGGCATCGCCCGTCTGCGCCGAGGCGAGGTTGATGGTCACCGACACCTTCGCCGCCTCCGGTTTGGCGGGATCGAAGTCGATGCTCGCCTGCCACGTCTGGAAGCTGCCGTTGAATGTCTTGCCCACGTGCTGGCCGCTGAAGGTGATGGCGCTCTTCTTGGCGTCCACCGCCCACGGCCGCGCGTCGGCGGTGCCGGTCAGCGCCAGCAGCGCCACGGCCCCGGCGGGCAGGAAAGCGAAAAACCTGGGCATAGCCATCCTCCTTATCGGGCGAGCCACGGGATCATGCGGGTGAGCACATCGTCCCGATCGATGAAGTGGTGCTTGAGCGCGCCCGCCACGTGCAGCGCCAGGAGGCCCACCGCGCCCAGCGCGAGCAGTTCGTGCACCTCCTCGGCGGCCCCGTTGATCTGGATGCGGTTGGCCGCCTCGGCGAGCGGCGTGAGGTGCGGCCATTCGAAAAGCCCGAACCACATCGTGGGCAGGCCGAACGGGCTGGTGGAGACGATCACCCAGCCGGACAGCGGCATGATGAGGAGCAGCGCATAGAAGGCCCAAGCGGTGGCGTGCGCCGCCGTCTTCTGCCAGCCCGGCATGGAGTACGGCAGCGGCGGCGGCCGGTGTCCCAGCCGCCAGGCCAGCCGCACCAGTGTCAGCACCAGCACGGTCAGGCCCAGCGACTTGTGGATCTGGAACACCTCGAAGGCCAGCGCCTGCGTCTCCGGTTTCTTGATGGCATCGCCCATCCAGAAGCCCATCACGAGGAGGGCAATCATCGCCAGGGCGATCAGCCAGTGCAGAACAATCGCGACAGTCGAATACCGGCTCATGACGCGGCCTCCCACGCTCAGGGCAACGGACGTACGGCTTACTTTTCCTCGAGGAACTCGGCCTCCACCTGCACCGTCACCTCGTCGCCCACGAACGGCACCAGGTTGTTCACGCCGAAGTCCGAGCGCTTGAAGGTGGTGGTGGCGGAGAAGCCCATGGCGCCGATGCCCCGCATCGGGTGCTTCTTCGCGCCGACGAGCTTCACGTCCATCACCACCGGCTTGGTGACGCCGTGGAAGGTCAGGTCGCCATGGACCCGGCCCGCGTCCGCGCCGGTGCGCTCAACCCTGGTAGAGACGAACCGGATCTCCGGGAACCGGGCCGCGTCGAAGAAATCCGGCCCCGCGATCTTGGCGTCGAAGTCCTCCTTCTCGGGGAACGGATAGTCCGTGCGCACCGACTTGGGGTCGATGGTCACGGTCAGGCTGCTTTTCTCCGGGTTCGCCGGGTCGAACGTCAGCGTGGCGTCGAACTTGGTGAAGCGCGCCGTGTAGTTCGACAGGCCGAGGTGGTTCACCTGCCAGATGACGCTGGCGTGGGTGGGATCGATCTTGTAGGTGCCGGCCGGCACCTCGAGCGCCGGGGCGGCCGTCTGCGCGACGGCGGCAACGCTTCCTGCCATGCCGCCCGCCAGGAGCGGAGCGGCGACCAGTGCAGCCAGAATCTTGTGCTTCATTGCGTCTTACCTTCCCCCAGAAATATCCGAACCATAATCTAGCATCCCTCAAAGGAGCGTCCATCAGCAAGTGCGCCGTTTCTTCGGGGATATGACCTGTCCATAGATAAGCTGGGGCCCGGCCTCTGGCGAGCCGGAGACCTGCGGTTTCATTCTCCACGTCCCGTGAACAACGGGGCGTGTCAGCCCCGCGAGAATGGGCCCGAACGAGAACGGCCGCCCGTGAGGGGCGGCCGCTCTCGAAAGGCGCGGTGCGCGGGCCTCAGGCGGCCTTGAGCACCTTGTGGATCTTGTCCTGGGCGGTCTGCTCGTCGATGTTTTCCATCGCGGCCAGCTCGCGGGCCAGACGGCTGATGGCCGCCTCGTAGATCTGCCGCTCGGAGTAGGACTGCTCCGGCTGGTCCTCGGCGCGGTGCAGGTCGCGCACCACCTCGGCGATGGAGACCAGATCGCCGGAGTTGATCTTGGCTTCGTATTCCTGCGCCCGGCGCGACCACATGGTGCGCTTGATCCGCGGCTTGCCCTTGAGCGTCGTAAGCGCTTCCTGAAGGGTGGCCTGGCTGGAGAGCTTGCGCATACCAACGGCTTCCGCCTTGTTCATCGGCACGCGCAGAGTCATGCGTTCCTTTTCGAAGCGGATGACATAGAGTTCAAGCGGAAAACCGGCCACTTCCGTGGTTTCCAGTTCAACGACCCGTCCGACGCCATGCTTGGGATACACAACATAGTCGCCCACGACGAACTTAAGGGATTTTGCCGCCATTCTTGTTTCCTGTCGCTTCTCTGCACTAGCACGACTCATACCGTTTCAGCGCTGGCCATCGGGAATGGCCGCGGGGTGCCCGCTGAAATCCGGGGATGGGGACTGACTGGAGCCGTTGCGCCAAAACAGTTCAATTTCGTGCGTTAGACAACGTCGCAAGCATGTAACATAAACAGAGCAGAATTTCCACTCCTTTATGCCGCAATGCAACGTGAAACGCCCCGCGTTCGAGACGAACGCGGGGGTCGGCACTGTTTCAAACGTGCGGGAAGACGGTCAGCTGCCCTGGCCCGGCTTCTCCGAGAAATAGGCCTCGAGCTTGCCCTTCACGCCCTTGAACTCGTCCGCATCGGCGGGCGGGGTTCCCTTGGTGGTGATGTTCGGCCAGATGGCCGCATATTTGGCGTTCAGCTCGAGCCAGGACTCAAGGCCGGGTTCCGTATCCGGCAGAATGGCCTCTGCCGGGCATTCCGGCTCGCACACGCCGCAGTCGATGCATTCGCTCGGGCTGATCACGAGCATGTTCTCGCCCTCGTAGAAGCAATCCACAGGGCACACCTCAACGCAGTCCATGTACTTGCAACGAATGCACGCGTCGGTAACGACGTAGGCCATCTCTGGTCCGGCTCCTTCCACTCGATTGACCGTCTGCTACCGAAGGCCCCGGAGTCCGTCAACACCCATCTGGGCGAATCCCGGCCAGTGCGCGGATTACGCGCGCTGCCTTACGCGGTGGCGGGCAGCCGGGCGTCCGCCGCGGGCATGGCCGGGCTCATGTCGCTGTAGAGCAGCCGGGCCGTGGCATAGGGGCCGCGCCGTTCGGCGAAGCCCTCCACCTTCACCACGACCACCCGTCCCGCCTTGGGGAAGCTGATCACGGAGCCGACCCGCACTGCCGCGTGCGGCTTGTCCACGACACGCCCGTCCATCCTGAGGTGGCGGCTGCTGCACATGGCGGCAGCCTCCGCACGGGTTTTGAACAGACGGGCAAACCACAACCACTTGTCAAGCCGCTGCGAGCCGTTGTCCATGCAGGTCTCTCTCCTCGTTCCTGGCCCTGTCGCCTAGCTGCTGCGCCATGCGGCGAGCGCGGCGAACGGCGAGGAAGCAGCGACGTCCTTGCGCTCGCCTCCCGCCGCGCGCCGACGGTTCGCGGCATGACCCTTCCACTTGTACGCCACGATCTTCTCGCCCTCCGCCGCCCCTTCCCGGGGCGGCAGCAGGGTGCGCCGGTAGCCGAGCGCCACCATCAGCCGGGAGAAGTCGGCCTGGCTCAGCCCCACCATGGAGACGAGCTGGCCGGTCGGCACCACCGGCGCGCCGCCCCTGGCCTCCTCGCGCAGCACGTCGAGCAGGCGCTCCACCAGATCCACCCGCACTGCCTTGTCGCCCACCACCCAGTAGCCGGCGGCGGTGTAGAGCGCGCGGGGCGCGGATGGCGCCACCGCCACGCTGACCGGCGCGTTCTCCGGCAAGGCGGGCAGTGCCCCCGCCTCGGGATGGGCAGCGGCCCACAGGGCGATGCGCCACTGCATGGCGGCGGGCTTCAGCACGGCGGGCGCAAACACATGCCGCGCGCCGATCCGGACGCCTGCCTTCGCCAGCCAGCGCCGCTCGTCGCGGCTGAGGGCGTCCACCTGCGCCCGCGCCGTCTCGCGCGGCACCACGCCCAGCCCCTGCACCAGATGCACGGCGAGGCCCCGCGCGGCGCCGCCCACATTCTTCGCCTCCTCGCCCTCCGCCAGCCGGGAGAGGCGCGCCAGCGGCTTCAGCAGCGCCTGCGTGCGCGCCGCCACCCAGGCTTCCAGCCGGGCCAGCACGGACGCCTTCTCGGCGGCGGCCAGCAGGGCCGCCCCGACCTCCAGCCGCACGCGCGGGGCGAGCGGGTCGCGCCCCGGCGTGAGCGAGGCGACCCGTGCCCCCTTCCAGAGCAGGCGCACATGAGGCGCCTCCGGCCCCAGCTCGAAGCCGATTTCCTCCTCCCCGCTGTCCGCCAGCGCCCGGGCGCGGCGCGTCATCTCGGCGGAGAGCGCCCGCTCGGCCGCGGCCATCATGCGGCGGCGATCCTCGTGACGGGCGTCCGCATCGATGGTGAAGGTGAAGCCGGAGAGCGTGCCGATGGCGTGGCCCTCCACCTCCACCGCGCCGTTCTCGTCCACCTCCACGTCGAGCGCGCCCCGTCCGCCCGCCGAGCGCAGCAGCACCGAGGTGCGCCGGTCGACGAACCGCTGGATGAGCCGCTCGTGCAGCACGTCCGAGAGCTTGTCCTCCAGCGCCCGGGTGCGCCCGGCCCAATGGCTCGGGTCGTCCAGCCAGTCGGCGCGCTGGGAGATGTAGGCCCAGGTGCGGATGCCCGCGATGCGGCCGGCGATGGTCTCGATGTCGCCGTTCACCTGGTCGAGCCGGGCGATTTCGGCGGCGATCCAGTCTGTCGGCAGGGTGCCGTTGCCCTCCGTCAGATGCTTGTAGAGGCGCAGCACCAGACGGGCGTGAATGTCCGGGCTCACCTTGCGGTAGTCCGGCACCTGGCAGGCGTCCCACAGCCGGCGTACCCGGGCCGTGCGGCGCGCCCGCTCCTCCACCAGCGGCTCGTGGGCCAGGCGCCGCAGCACCGCCACGTCGATGGCGTCCTCCGCCTTCATCAGCTCCGGCCGCTGCGGCCGGGCGTCGAGCGAGCGGATCAGCCCGCCGACGGACTGGAAGTCCAGCTCGGCGTTGCGCCAGAGCAGGCGCTCCAGCGGCGCGAAGCTGTGGTTCTCGATGGCGACGATTTCCTCCGGCATCAGCTGCCGCCGCTCGTCGCCCAGCTGCACGGTGCCGAAGGTGCCGTCCCGCTGGTGCCGTCCCGCGCGCCCGGCGATCTGGGCCATTTCGGCGGGGGTCAGGCGGCGGTGGCGCTTGCCGTCGAACTTGGACAGCCCGGCGAAGGCCACGTGGCTGATATCCATGTTGAGGCCCATGCCGATGGCGTCGGTCGCCACCAGATAGTCCACCTCGCCCGACTGATACATGCCCACCTGCGCGTTGCGGGTGCGGGGGCTGAGCGAGCCCATCACCACCGCGACGCCGCCGCGCTGGCGGCGCAGCATCTCGCCGATGGCGTAGACCTGATCGGCCGAGAAGGCGACGATGGCGGTGCGCTTGGGCAGGCGCGACAGCTTCCGGGGCGCGGCGTAGCTCAGCGTCGAGAAGCGGGGCCGGGAGATGATCTCCGCATCGGGCAGCAGCCGGGCGATCAGCGGCCGCAGGGAATCGGAGCCGAGAATCATGGTCTCGTCGCGCCCGCGCGCCCGCAGCAGCCGGTCGGTGAAGATGTGGCCGCGTTCGTCGTCCGCCCCCAGCTGCGCCTCGTCGAGCGCGAGGAAGGCGACCTGCCGGTCCAGCGGCATCGACTCGGCGGTGCAGAGGAAATAGCGGGCGTTCGGCGGGACGATTCGCTCCTCGCCGGTGATCAGGGCCACCTGGTCCGCGCCCTTGATGGCCACCACCCGGTCATAGACTTCCCGGGCGAGCAGACGCAGCGGAAAGCCAATCATCCCAGAGGAGTGGGCGCACAGCCTCTCAACCGCCAGATGGGTCTTCCCGGTATTTGTCGGCCCCAGGACAGCCGTAACCTTGCTCGAAGCCAACGCACCCATGTTGTCTAAGACTCTGAGGCGGAGCCCGCATCAATGCAAGAGCCATTGGCCACAGATATTGTGCGCCTTGCCGTATCGAAACCCGGATTTCGTATGCGAAGCGGAATGTTAAGAGTTTGTTAATAACAAAATTCGACACTTTCTGCCGGATTCAGCTTGGCTATTGGTTGACATCAGCACTTAGGCGCGACAGTTTTCTGAGCTGTTGTGTTTGGATTACCTGTCTCTTTGGTTGGGCGGGTGAGTCGTGCAGGGACTCAAGGAGACCAGGGTTTGCTAAAAACGGGCTTCGTCGCGCTTGCAAAAAGCGAAACGGATAACGTTGGCTCTGTGCCTGCGGAACCGTTGGGTGAATTCGAGCTGGCGGTCGACCTTGGCCATCAGATCGGATCCCTGAAGTGGTGGCGCGGTCTGGCGACGCTGGGCGGCCTGCTTGCCGCTGCCAGCTGGCTGACCTTCACCAACCCCATCCAACCCCTGCCCTCCGCCACTGCACCCATCATCACCGCCACGCAGGTGGAAGCCATCCAGCCCGCCATCATCGGCCCGCTGATGACCGGCGCCCAGACCGGCGAGCGCGTGCCCATGCTGCCGCTGGCCAAGGCGATCTCCGCCGAAGTCGAGCCGGAGATCGAGCAGCGGGAAATCCCGCTCCAGCGCAACTCCAGCCTGGAGGCCATTCTGCGCCGGGCGGGCGTCTCGCGCACGGAAGCGCGTCAGGTTGCCGAGGCCCTGGGCCCGGCCGCCCAGATCAAGGATCCGCCGCGCGGCGCCAGCGCGCAGCTGATGCTGGGCCGCCGCGTCTCCAGCAAGGACCCGCGCCCGCTCCAGCTGCTCTCCTTCCGACCCTCCTTCGACAATCACGTGCAGGTGGCCCGGGTCGGCAATGACTTCATGGTCAAGACCCTGCCGATCAAGGTAATCAGCGCCCCGGCCCGCATCGAGGGCGAAGTGGGCCGCAGCCTCTACCTCTCCGCCCGCCAGCTGGGCGTACCCACCACCGTGATCAATGAATATGTGAAGGCGCTGTCCTTCAGCGTGGACTTCGCCCGCGAGGTGACCGCCAGCGACCGCTTCAGCCTGGTCTACGAGCGCGAAGTGGCCGAGACCGGCGAGGAAAAGACCGGCCGCCTGCTCTATGCCCACATGGAGCGCGGCGGCAAGCGCAAGGATGTGGAGCTGATCTGGTTCCAGCCCAAGGGCGATCGCGGCCAGTTCTTCCATCCTGACGGCTCGTCGATCCAGAAGCTGCTGATGCGCACGCCCGTGGACGGCGCCCGCATCTCCTCCAACTTCGGCATGCGCCGCCACCCGGTGCTGGGCTATGGCCGCATGCACAAGGGCACCGACTTCGCCGCGCCCAGCGGCACGCCGATCATGGCGGCGGGCTCCGGCACGGTGGTGTTCGCCGGCCGCCATGGCGGCCACGGCAACTACGTCAAGATTCGCCACGCGGGCGGCTACGAAACCGCCTACGCCCACATGAAGGGCTTCAAGTCCGGCATCCGTCCCGGCGTCCAGGTGGCGCAGGGGCAGGTCATCGGCTACGTGGGCACCACGGGCCTGTCCACCGGCCCGCACCTGCACTACGAGGTCTACAAGAACGGCAAGGCCATCGACCCCAAGGGCACGGCGATTCCGACCGGCTCGTCGCTGTCCGGCTCCGAGCTGGCCCGCTTCAAGGCCGAGGTGCAGAAGTTCCGCTCGCTGCCGAAGAACCAGGCTGCCGAGCAGGTGCTGGTGGCCGCGGGCGTCGCGCCCCGCAAGATGGCCAAGCAGCCGGGCTGAGATCCGCCAGGCCGGGCTTCAACAGTTCGCGTCAACAGTTCGTCACGCAGCAGCGGGCGGTGGCACAGTTTTGCGACGTGCCGCCGCCCGTTTCTGTCTGACCGTTTCTGTCTGACCGCCCCCCCTACCCGATCTCCACCACGATGCGGCCGCGCACCCGCCCGGCCAGAAAGTCGGGCGCAAGGGCGGGCACATCCGCCAGCCGCACGGTGCGGGTCATGGCGCGCAGCTTTGCCCGGTCGATGAGCTGGTCGAGCCGCAGCCAGGCCTCCCGCCGCAGCGCCATGGGCGCCTGCACGGAATCGACCCCCGCCAGCGTCACCGAGCGCAGGATGAAGGGCATCACCGTCACCGGCAGATCCGATCCCTGTGCCAGGCCGCAGGCGGCGACGCAGCCGCCATAGCGCGTCTGGGCCAGCACGTTGGCGAGGGTATGGGAGCCCACCGTGTCGATGGCGCCGCACCAGCGCTCCTTGCCCAGCGGTCTGGTCGCCGGTTCGGAGAGTTCGCGCCGGTCGATCACCTCCTCCGCGCCGAGGGACTTGAGGTAGTCCGCCTCCTCCAGCCGCCCGGTGGAGGCAACGACGCGGTAGCCCAGCTCCGCCAGCAGCGCGACAGCCACGCTCCCCACGCCGCCCGCCGCGCCGGTCACCAGCACCTGCCCTTCGGTCTGGCGGACGAGGTGGCGCTCCAGCGCCATCACGCACAGCATGGCGGTATAGCCCGCCGTGCCGAGGGCCATGGCCTCGAAGGGCGTGATGTTCTCCAGCGGCACCAGCCAGTCGCCTTTCACCCGGGCGCGGGCGGCGTAGCCGCCGTAGTGGGTCTCGCCGAGGCCGTAGCCGTTCAGCACCACCGCGTCGCCCGCCTTGAAGTCGGGATGGCGCGAGGCACGCACGCGCCCGGCGAGGTCGATGCCCGGGATCATGGGGAAGCGCCGCACCACCGGGGCAGCGCCCGTCAGGGCAAGGGCATCCTTGTAGTTCATGGAGGAGTGGCTCACATCCACCACCACATCCCCCTCCATGAGGTCGTCCTCGCCGAGGGAGACCAGCGCGACCTGCGTCGCCTCCCCCTCTCGGCTCAGCATCAGCGCCTGAAACCGCTCCGCCGTCTCGCTTGCCATTGCCCCCTCCTTGCGAGTGCCGCCGCTATGCGACGGGTTCAACGATCAAGGCCGCGCCTTCGGTTCGCAAAATCCGCATGACGGTTCCCGCGGGTGCGTCCGGGCCGCGCACTTCCCACACCGTGTCGTCCAGCTCCGCCCGGCCCCGGCCATGCACGATGGGCTCGACCAGCACCACGGTGCGCCCCGGCAACTGATCGGCCCGGCGGCTGACGCTGCTGGGGCCGCTGCCCTGATGCCGCCGCGCCCACTTGCGCCCCCACAGCACCGAGAGGACCGCCAGCACGGCGAACACCGCCAGCTGGATCTCCCAGCCCGCCCCCGTGATCAGGGTCACGAGGCCGGTGAGGCCCGCCGCGATCCCGAGCCACAAGAGGAACGCGCCGGGGGCGACCGTCTCGGCCGCCGCCAGCACCAGCGCCGCCACCCACCAGCCCCAGGAGGTGAAAAATCCGGTCACCGCATCCCAGTTCATGAGCGCCTCACCGCTCCCCGGTGCGCGGCAGGCCGCTGCCCGCCTGCGCGCCGCCAGCGCCTCCGGCACCCGCTGGCGGCGAGCCGTCACCGCCCGCCACCGCCTTCACCAGCTCGCCGATGCCGCCCAGCGAGCCGACCAGCGCCGACGCCTCCATCGGCATGAAGATCACCTTGCTGTTGCGGCTTTCGGCGAAGGCGGTCATCGCCTCCACATACTTCTGGGCGACGAAGTAATTGATGGCCTGCGCGCTGCCCCTGGCGATGGCCTCGCTCACCAGTTCGGTCGCCTTGGCTTCCGCCTCCGCCGCGCGCTCGCGGGCCTCGGCGTCGCGGAAGGCGGCCTCGCGCCGCCCCTCCGCTTCCAGAATCTGCGCCTGCTTGGCGCCCTCGGCCCGCAGGATCTCCGAGTTCCGCTGGCCCTCGGCCTCAAGGATGGCGGCGCGCTTCTCGCGCTCGGCCTTCATCTGGCGGGCCATGGCGTTGACGATGTCCTGCGGCGGGCGGATGTCCTTGATCTCCACGCGCGTCACCTTCACGCCCCAGCTGTGGGTGGCCTTGTCCACCACCGCCAGCAGGCGGGCGTTGATGGCGTCGCGCTGGGAGAGCGTCTCGTCCAGGTCCATCGACCCCATCACCGTGCGCAGGTTGGTGGTGGTGAGGTTCATGATGGCCAGCATCAGGTCCGACACCTCGTAGGCCGCCTTGGCCGAGTCCAGCACCTGGAAGAACACCACGCCATCGACGCCCACCATGGCGTTGTCGCGGGTGATGATCTCCTGCCCCGGAATGTCCAGCACCTGCTCCATCATGTTGATGCGCCGGCCGATGCTGTCCACGAACGGCACGATCAGATGGAAGCCGGGCGTCAGGGTCTTGGTGAAGCGGCCGAACCGCTCGACGGTGTACTCGAAGCCCTGACGCACCGTAACCACGCTTTTCGCCACCGTGACGATGGCCACGAACGCCAGAACGACAAAGAAGATCGAACCCATGCACCAGCCTCCCCTCGCGGATCTGCGTCCATTGTGACGCATCCGGCCGGGTTGGCAAGCAGAGGGGGGCTCAACCGCCTCCGGGATCACCCGGACGCGCCGTGAGGCCGCGATGAGGGAGGCCCGGGATCAGGCCTGATGCCGGGCCGCTTCCGCCTTCACCCAGTTGACGAAGGTCTGCACCTTCTTCTGCCGCCACTGCGGCTCGGGGGCGACCAGATAGTAGCCGAACTCGACCGCGTGGCTGCTGTTGAACAGGCGCACCAGCCGCCCCGCCTCGATGTCCGCCGCCGCGATGGCCGCCTTGGCCAGCACCACGCCCTTGCCCGCCGTCGCCGCCTCGATGGCCAGCGACGACTGGTTGAAGTGAATGCCCCGTTCCGGGTCCGGGTGATCGACGCCCGCCGCCTTCAGCCACATGGGCCAGGTGGGGCAGCCGTCGTCCATGTCGGCAGCCTCGTCATGGATCAGCGGCAGGTTCACCAGATCCGCCGCGGTCCTGATCGGGAAGCGCTCCAGCAGCGACGGCGCGCAGGCCGGATAGACATGCTCGTCCAGCAGCTTCTCGACCACCAGATCGGGGTAGTCCCCCCGCCCGAAGCGGATCGCGAGGTCGATGTTCTCCTGGCTGAAGTCCACCAGCTGCATGGCGGCGAAAATCCGCACCTGCATGTCCGGGTGGCTTTCGGCGAACCGCTCGATTCGCGGCACCAGCCACTTGGCCGCGAACGAGGGCGGCACGCTGATGGTGATGGACTTGGAGGTCTGCGCCGCCTGCAGGGTCCGCACCGCCTCCTCGAACTTGAGGAAGCCGTCGCGCAGGGCCGGCAGGGCGCGCTCGGCCTCCGGCGTCAGCGCCAGGTTGCGACCCAGCCGCTTGAACAGGATGACGCCGAGCAGATCCTCCAGCGCGCGGATGTGCTGGCCAACGGCGGCCGGCGTGACGGCAAGCTCGTCCGCCGCTTTGGTGAAGGAGAGATGGCGGGCGGCAGCGTCGAAAACGCGTAATGCATTCAGCGGCAGATGAGTACGCTTCATGTCTCTTGGGTTAGAGCCTTTCCGCCCTCCAGTTCAACCCTTTTCGGGACGCGGCCCGGGAATTGCGGCGTCGCCCCGCCCACCCTGCGCTCACCGCGCCGCGCCCTGTCGGCAGACTTTACAACGCGCGCGCCCGCCGCGCGACGTTAACCCTGACAATCGCGGATTTCCGCCGGTCTGCGCCGATTGGCCCGCTCCTTGCTTAACCTTTGGTGCAAGAGGTTGAGGAGCCGTCCCATTCTGATCCCGCCCGCCCTTCCCGCCCCGCCGTGGCAAGAACGGTTGCCGGTGTCCCGGCCGCAGCGACTGCGGACGGTGCAGCCGGTGAGCCCGGCAGACCCCGACCCTGCGCAGAACGCGCAGCGCCGGCTGGCGGCGCGCTTCGCCCTGGCGGACGGCATGGCGGCGGCCTGCAAGGGGCGGCTGCTCGACATTACGGCCTGAAAACCACCCGCCGAATGCTTCTCCGGCGATTGCCCTCCGACGATTCCCCCCAGACGGTTGCCCCCCGTCAGCCTGATTTCCACACGCTTGATGTGCGCTTAAAAGCGCCCGCAACCGCTCGTCAGCGCTTGCTGTCGCGGGCGGCCGCCTAGGTGGATAATATTAGCAAATTAAACAATTGACTAATTCGCGTCGAAATATTGTATTCCACTTTCCGCATATAGTTTATATTAGCGAGAATTCCAGTTCATGGGCGAGTTGTTGGCTCTTCCATCCAGCTGGCCGGTGCGGTCGATAATGCGGATGCTTCATGGTTCCGGCTGATTTTACCAATCTTGGCAAGCGCATCCGCTCCCTGCTCTTCAAGCGGCAAGCCGAAGCCGAAGCGGCTTCCGGCCCGGCATCCTCTGGCGCGGGCGGCGCCCTCGCCCACCTCATCAACGCCGAGGACTTCACCGAACAGTTGAGAAGCATCGCCCACGACCACGGCCAGGTTGCGGTGGGGCGTCTTCAGATTCTTGGCTTTCAGGCCATCCGCGCGCGGCTGGGGGAGCGCTGGCCCCTGATGCAGGATCGCATCCTGCAGGTCATCGAGACCTCCTTTCGCCGCCGCCTTGAGCCGCACGACGTGTTCCGGCGTCACGGCGACCTGGTCTACCTGGTGATCTTCGCCAATCTCTCGGCCGAGGAAGCGCGGGTGAAAGCCCACTTCATCGTCGAGGAAATCTGGCAGCAGCTGTTCGGCATGAGCGAGCGGGACGAAGCCATCGATGTCTCCATGCTCACCATCAACCTGGAGACCAACCAGGTGGAGGAAGTGCCAGATATCGACACGCTGCTGAACCAGCATTTCGAGAAAGCGGCCCAAGAAGCGGTGGCGCGCCATCTCGCCAATGCCCTGCGCCCGTTGCCGCAGCCCGCCGCGCCGGCGCAGCCGGCCGCGCCCACGGCGTCGCTCTCGCCCTCGTCGATGCCCGCGCCCATACCCTCGTCTGCGACGGAGACGGCGAGCCAGACCGGCCTGTCCTATACGCCGCTGTGGCAAGTCCGCCGCAAGGCCGTCAGCTCGTACTACATCCGCATGTGCCTGATCGATGGCTCCAATGACGCCATCTACTACGGCCACGATATCCTGCGGCGGGCAGCGGACCCGCGCGACACCTACGAGTTCGACCTGATGACCCTCGCCCGGGCGCAGGCCGCCGCCCAGCAGCTGAGCCAGCGCCGCGCACCCGGCGTTCTGGTCTGCCCGGTGCATTACACCACCCTCGTCAACCGCGTGGCGCGGCTGGACTATCTGGACCAGTGCGCCACGCTGTCACGCACCGCCGCCCGCCACCTCGTGCTGGAGGTGGGCGGCCTCGCCGAGGGCTTCCCGCCGCACACCGCGTTCGAGATCCGCCACTGGCTGAAACCCTACTGCCGCGCTGTCTCCGCGCTGGTGCCGCCCACGCCCGCCGCCGTGCACAACCTGAGGGAGGCAGGCTTTTCCGCCATGGGCTTCGAGGCCCGCCAGCTTGGCCCGCCGCACCGCCTGGCAAGCGTCGCGCCAGCCTTCGCCGAGGCGGCCCACCGCCATCGCATGACCGCCTTCATCCACGGCCTCGCCACGCCCGAGGCCGTCGCGACGGCAGCCGAGGCCGGGTTCGACTTCCTCAGCGGCGACGCCATCCAGCGCCCGTTCGCCAAGATCCTCGCGCCCTATCGCCTGACGCTGGAGCAGATCATCTCTCCGGACCGCTGACGCCGCCCGCACCGCCCAAGCCCGGGCGCGCCCTCTCCTGCCTGACAGGTCTTGCCCCGGCAGCGCGCAGGGCGCATAGGAAAGCCATGACCAAATCTGCCGTTGTATTGCTGAGCGGTGGCCTGGATTCGGCCACCTGTGCCGCCATCGCCAAAAGCGAGGGCTACGACATCTACGCGCTGACCATCGACTACAACCAGCGCCACCGGGTGGAGCTGGACTGCGCCCGCAACCTGGCGCAGGTGTTCGGCGCGAAGGGCCACGTGGAGCTGCCGGTCAACCTCTCCGCCTTTGGCGGCTCGGCGCTCACCGGCCACTTCGACGTGCCGAAGGACCGCGACGAGGCGGCGATGGCGGACGACATCCCCATCACCTACGTGCCCGCGCGCAACACCGTGTTCCTCAGCCTGGCGCTGGGCTGGGCGGAGGTGATCGGCGCGGAGGACATCTTCATCGGCGTCAACGCGCTCGACTACTCCGGCTACCCCGACTGCCGCCCCGGCTTCATTCGCGCCTTCGAGGCGATGGCGCTTCAGGCCACCAAGCGCGGCGTCGAGGGGGACTGGAAACTGACCATCCACACGCCGCTCATCGAGATGACCAAGGCCGACACCATCAAGACCGGCCTTTCTCTCGGCATGGACTACGGCCTCACCTGGAGCTGCTACGACCCGACGCCCGAGGGGCTGCACTGCGGCCACTGCGACAGCTGCAAGCTGCGCCGCAAGGGCTTCGCCGAGGCCGGCGTGCCCGACCCCACCCGCTACGCCTGCGAGCCCGCCTGATCCCGCGGGCAAAGGCAAGCCGACCGATGACCTACAGCGTCAAGGAACTGTTCCTCACCCTTCAGGGCGAAGGCGCGCACACCGGCCGCCGCGCGGTGTTCGTGCGCTTCTCCGGCTGCAACCTGTGGACCGGCCGCGAGGAAGACCGCGCCAGGGCCATCTGCCAGTTCTGCGACACCGACTTCGTGGGGACAGACGGCCCCGGCGGCGGCAAGTTCACGAGCCCGCAAGCCCTCGCCGACGCGGTGGAGGCCGCCTGGGGCCCCGCCCCCGGCCACCGCTACGTCGTCTGCACCGGCGGCGAGCCGCTCCTCCAGCTGGATGCGCCCCTCATCGACGCCCTCCACGCCCGCGGCTTCACCATCGCCATCGAGACCAACGGCACGCAGGAGGTGCCCGCTGGCATCGACTGGGTGTGCGTCAGCCCCAAACTCGGCTCCGACCTCATCGTCCACAAGGGTAACGAGCTGAAACTGGTCTACCCGCAGGAAGGCGGCGACCCGGCGCAGTTCGAACACCTCGACTTCGAACACTTCTTCCTCCAGCCCATGGACGGGCCGGACCGCGCCGCCAACACCCAGGCCGCGACGGACTACTGCCTGCAACATCCCCGCTGGCGGCTGTCCCTCCAGACGCACAAGCTGATCGGGATTCCCTGAGGGTTTCCCCGGGTTCTCGTTTTTTGATTTTTCAGGGTTTTCTTTTGCAGGAGGGGCTCACCCCTCCCGCACCTCCCTTTCATTGAGGGCCGCGCTTGCCATCACCGGAAATTCTCATCCGACCTGTTGCGCGGGCATTCTGTTCTTGCCAAGGTTGCATGCTCGCTATTGAAGACATTCGTGAATCTGCAACAGTATCCAGTGCAACACAATCAACGAACGCAAAGAATTAATTCTGCAGCATTATTCCCAACATTGAAACAGGACCCGGCCTCTCGTTTTGAGACAAATGCAGGGGGAAATTGGTGAAATTCTACTTATGTGTGCGGCGCTGGGTTGATTGGCTATGGGCAAGCCACAACTATAGACGCAGGAGCGCTGTCTTGTTCCCCATTGGCGTCCCCTTTTTACTAATGGCGTATCTTGAAGATCGGCCGTCGTGGCTTTGGTGGCTGGCCGCAGGATGGGGCATTGCCTGGCTCGCCTTCATCATATGGCGAGGGGCACGTATCGCAGGTGCCAAAGACCTCACTTATGATCGCAAGACCAAATTCGAACTGGCAGAAGAATACTGGCCAACCGAAAGCGCCACAAAGACCAAGCTGAACAGGCAAAAGAAGCGCAGGGCCCAGCGCAAAACTGCCTGACTTGTTTTACGGGCAAGCGCGCACCGGAAACACGGCCGATAAAAGGAATGGGAGTGCAGAGGGTCCGAGACCCTCTGCAAAAAATCAAACTGATTTAAAACAACAAACCCCGAGCGGGATGACTTACCCCCGGCCGCGATACCCAGGCACGCCCTGTTCGGGCACCCAGACGTCGGCGGGGGCGGGGCCGGTTTGCCAGAACACGTCGATGGGGATGCCGCCGCGCGGATACCAGTAGCCGCCGATGCGCAGCCATTTGGGTTTCATTTCCGTGGCGAGGCGTTCACCGATGCCGACGGTGCAATCTTCGTGGAAGGCGCGGTGGTTGCGGAAGCTGTGGAGGAACAGCTTGAGGGACTTGCTTTCCACGATGGTCTCGTCGGGGATGTAATCGATGACGAGGTGGGCGAAGTCCGGCTGTCCGGTCACCGGGCAGAGCGAGGTGAATTCCGGGCAGGTGAAGCGCACCAGGTAGTTGCGCCCCTTCCGGGGGTTGGGCACATAGTCGAGCCGCGCCTCCTCGGGGGAATTGGGAAGCGGGGTCTGCTTGCCGAGCTGGGTGGTTTCGAAAGGTGTCGTCATGGCCTTCGCTTAATCCCCTGCGCGCATCCGGTCAAATGCCCGCGCGGGGGCCCCGCGCCCGGCTGCCCTGGCGTCGAGACGGATGCTCCGCCGCATGACCCGATTGTCAACAATGTAAAAATGTTGAGTCAATCATGTCGATCATCCGACCTTAATTCGCGTTCGTCCGGAGTGAAATCCTTGTATGCATAGGGGTGTCGGCCTTGCAGTGTTGTCTGTGGGCCTGTGAATTCAACCCGGCACGAGGAGACCCGGCATGGACGCTTTGGTGAGCACCGAATGGCTGGCGGGCGAGCTTGGCGCGAACGACCTGCGGATCGTGGACGCCAGCTGGCATATGCCGGCCGAGAACCGCAACGCCCGCGCGGAGTTTGAGGCGGCGCACATTCCGGGCGCGGTGTTCTTCGACATCGACGAGATCGCGGACACCTCCAGCCCGCTGCCCCACATGCTCCCCTCGCCCGAGAAGTTCGCCAGCCGCGCGCAGGCGCTGGGGCTGGGCGACGGCAGCCGCATCGTGGTCTACGACAATTCGGATCTGCGCTCGTCCGCCCGTGCGTGGTGGATGTTGCGGGTGTTCGGCGCGCATCGCGTCGCCATTCTCGACGGCGGCTTCCAGAAATGGCAGGCGGAGGGTCGCCCTGTCGAGTCCGGCAAGCCGGTGGTGCGTCATCGCCACTTCACCCCGTGGGAGGACCGCAGCGCCGTCCGCACCCTGGAGCAGATGAAGGCCAACCTCACCACCAAGGCCGAGCAGGTGCTGGACGCCCGCTCCGCCAGCCGCTTTGCCGGTGCCGAGCCCGAGCCGCGCCCCGGCCTCCGGGCGGGGCACATCCCGGGCGCGCGCAATCTGCCCTACCGGCAGCTGCTGGCCGAGGACGGCACCTTCAAGCGCGGCGAGGACCTGCGCGCTGCCTTCGAGCAGGCGGGCATCGACCTCTCCCGCCCGGTCGTCACCACCTGCGGCTCGGGAATTACGGCGGCGGTGCTGGCCTTCGGGCTGCATCTACTTGGCCATGACAAGGTTGCGCTCTATGACGGGTCGTGGACCGAGTGGGGCAGTCAGCCCGACACCCCCGTTGTAACAGGCGCATGAGAGCATGACGGACAAGACGGCAGCACACCGAACTGCAACCAGACCAGAGACCAGGGTGATCGAGGGCGGCCGCCGCCCCGAGTGGACCCACGGCGTGGTGAACCCGCCGGTTTATCACGCCTCCACCTGCGTCTTCCCGACGCTTGCCGCGTTCGATGCTGCCCTGCGCAACCCCGCCGCCGGGCTGTTCTACGGCCGCCACGGCACGCCCACCACCTGGGCGCTGGAGGAAGCGCTCACCAGCCTTGAGCCGGGGGCCTTTGGCACCCGGCTGTTTCCTTCGGGCGTTGCCGCCATTGCCACTGCGCTGTTCGCAACGCTGAAGGGCGGCGGCAACGACCATATCCTGATGGTGGACAGCGTCTACGAGCCCACCCGCCACTTCTGCGACAAGATGCTGGCCCAGCTCGGCGTCGAGACCACCTACTACGACCCCACCATCGGCGCGGACATCGCCGCGCTGATCCGCCCCAACACCCGCGCGGTGTTTGTGGAGTCGCCGGGCTCGCTCACCTTCGAGGTGCAGGACATCCCGGCCATCGCCGAGGTTGCCCATGCCCGCGGCGCGGCGGTCCTTCTCGACAACACCTGGGCGACGCCGCTGTATCTCCCGTCCCTTTCGCTGGGCGTGGACATGTCCATCCAGTCCCTTACCAAGTATGTGGGCGGCCACTCGGACGTGATGATGGGCGCGGTCACCGCCAACGAGCGCTGGTACGGCCCGCTCAAGTCCACCGCCGCCCAGCTCGGCCACTGCGTCGGGCCGGACGACGCCATGCTTGCCCTGCGCGGCCTGCGCACCCTGCCCGTGCGGCTGGAGCGCCACCAGGCCAGCGGCCTCAAGGTGGCGCAGTGGCTGGCCGGGCACCCGCTGGTGGAGCGGGTCATCCACCCCGCCCTGCCCGGCTGCCCGGGCCACGAGCTCTGGAAGCGCGACTTCAAGGGCGCGACCGGCCTGTTCGCCGTGGTGCTGAACCGGGGTCAGCGCGCGGACCTCGCCGCGATGGTGGACCACATGCACCACTTCAAGATGGGCTTCTCCTGGGGCGGCTACGAAAGCCTGATCCTGCCCATCAATCCGGCCTCCATCCGCACCGCCACCCGCTGGCACACCGACCACCCCATGCTGCGCCTCCACATCGGCCTCGAGGACCCGGACGACCTCATCGCCGACCTCGCCCAGGGCCTGGAACGCTACGCCGCCGCCACGGCGAAGAACCCGATCGCCTGAGTTGCAGGACTGTTGAGGGAGAAGGAGCCATGGCAGCACCTTCTCCCGAATCCCGTTACACTGCGGAATCCCTCTCCATGACCACCTCAACGAAATCAGAATAGCCTCCAGCACAGGCCCGCAAAGAGAGCAGGCATGAGCCTAAAGGCGAACAATGGCTTCAAATAAAATAATTTTATCTAGCAATATTACTTAGTAAGAAGCAAAATATCCGGAAAATGGATAATTAAAGTTGAATTAACCAAGAATAATTGGCAGTATGGAGCAGTGTATAAATCTAATTCTTGTTAGATGTTTCCCAAGGGGGGGGGACTTCCAATGCGCAAAATGCTCTCCGTGTCCGCTGCGTTGCTTGGTGCCGCACTGCTCTCCTCAGCACCCGCCTCGGCAGGCGTGATCTTCAATCTTGAGAACGCAGTGTTTACGGATGGCAGAACTCTCACAGGGTGGTTCGAGACAAGCGACGATTTCAGTGAACTGCTCGACCTGTTCCTTGATAACGAAATGTCCTCCTACACCCTGACAAACCTTGTCTCGTGGGACCCGACATCCGGGCTGAACGTATCGCGTGGCCCATTCCAGCTTACGCTCCTCTTTGAAGGCGAGCTGACTGCCAGCGGAGTTGCCTTGGCAACCAAAAGCTATGAGTTCATTCTCGCCAAGCCGCCTACTGGTGGAAACAAATATTTGAGTTCAGGCCGCATCACAGCCTCTGTCCCCGAGCCCGCCACATGGGGATTAATGTTCGGCGGCCTGTGTCTCGTCGGTGCAGCAACCATGCGTCGCCGCACGACGAGCGCCAGCCACGCCTGAGCACGCACACACCCTTGTGCACCCAGGTTTGTGAAGCGGATATTTTTGAGGAGGTGGGACATCATGCTGTGGCCCCACCTCCTCCAGCCTCTCCGTGTTCCCGAGCGGAGCTGTACTCAATGAGCGACGACACTCTCTCGATTGCTCGTGATACGTAAGCGCTCTTTTTCTCTGACCGGCGCGACGGGATGCATGACCTCCGCCGCATCCGCCGCGATCACCCTTGTTTTTTCCGCTGCCAATGAGAACGGCAGCGGCGATTTCGCGAACCGAGCCTGCTCCTTACCTGCCCTGCCTTTTCCAGCGCCGAAGACGCCGGGAAAAGTTTTCCCGCCCAAGGCAACCCAGCCCCTGCTGACACGTTGAGCCGGTGCCCCCGCACAGCCGGATTCCAGTCGCTGTGCGACCTGTCCCGGCAATCAGCGGAGCCTTGCGATGAAAGCGGTCGTCTTTCACGACATCGGCGATATCCGGCTGGAGGAGGTTCCGAACCCGGTCCTGCGCGATCCGACCGATGCCATTGTCCGGCTGACCGCGTCCGCCATTTGCGGCACGGACCTGCATTTCGTGCGGGGCACGGTCAGCGGCATGAAGCCGGGCACCATTCTCGGTCACGAGGGCGTCGGGGTTGTGGAGGCGCTGGGAGCGAACGTGCGGAACCTTGAGGTGGGCGACCGGGTGGTCATTCCCTCGACCATCGCCTGTGGCGCGTGCGCCTATTGCCGCGCCGGTTATTTCGCCCAGTGCGATCTGGCGAACCCCGGCGGCAAGCGGGCCGGCACGGCCTTCTATGGCGGCCCGGAGGCGGCAGGCGGCTATCCAGGCCTCCAGGCGGAGCGGGCGCGCATTCCCTTCGCCCACACCGGGCTCGTGAAGCTGCCGGAGGACGTGACGGACGATCAGGCGATCCTGCTCTCCGACATCTTCCCGACCGGCTGGTTCGGGGCGAAGCTGGCGGAAATCTCCAAGGGCGACACGGTCGCCGTGTTCGGCTGCGGCCCTGTGGGCCAGTTCGCCATCGCCAGCGCCCGGCTGCTGGATGCGGGGCGGATCTTCGCCATCGACTGCCTGCCGGACCGGCTGGCCCTTGCCCGCCGCCAGGGGGCGGAGGTCATCAACTACGAGACGGAGAACCCGGTCGAGGCGATTCTCACCCTCACCAACGGCATCGGCGTTGACCGGGCCATCGACGCGGTAGGCGTGGACGCCTGCCGCGCCCATCGCGGCCCGGCGGCGGAGAAGGCGCAGGAGCGCGCGGAGGATTTCGACCGCCAGTTGCGCACTCTTGTGCCGCGCATTGCCCCGGAGGGCGACAACTGGATCCCCGGCGACGGGCCCAGCCAGGCGCTGGAATGGGCGGTGCAGGCGCTGGCCAAGGCGGGCACGCTCTCGGTCATCGGCGTCTATCCGCCCGAGGCGCGCACCTTCCCCATCGGCGAGGCGATGAACAAGAACCTCGCCATCAACATGGGCAACTGCAACCACCGGCGCTACATCCCGCACCTGATCGAGCTGGTGCGGCGCCGGGCGATCAACCCTGCTGCCATTCTCACCCACACGGTGCCGCTTGAGTCGGCCATCGACGCCTACCGGGCGTTCGATGCCCGCCGCACCGGCTGGATCAAGGTGGAGTTGCAGCCGGGCCGCCTGCCCGCCTGAGTCCCGCCCCTAAGGCGTAAACTCATTAATTGTTGAGCTTTGGCCTGGGTTTTGATTCAAGGTTTCCGTTTGTTGAGGGAGCCTTGTCATGCGCCGCCGCTTTGAC
>Ga0207867_1000229_pt1 | contig 67783 bp, 65 predicted proteins | sample HigsolmetaAR206D_FD_184838 | JGI IMG/M metagenome (GOLD analysis project Ga0207867, IMG submission 184838) | Ionic liquid and high solid enriched microbial communities from the Joint BioEnergy Institute, USA - AR20-6-D (SPAdes) (version 2) ...
GCGAAGCGTTCGGTGACCTCTTCGCCGGTCAGGCCGAAGTCGGCCAGGTCGTAGCGGTGGGCGGGGCGGGCTGCGCCGGTGCGGCTCTCTTCCAGCAGTCGCGCCATGGCCGCGCGCGCCTGGCCGGTGAAGGGCAGGCCGAAGTGGGCGTAGATGGCCTCGACCGTGCCGAGGGGGTCGCCGGTGAAGTCCTCGTAGCGGACGTCGAAGAAGCGGGCCGGGTCGTGCTTGGCGCGTTCGGCCCGGAAAAGCGCCAGGCCGCGGCTCCACAGCTCCAGCTGGTCGCGTCCGATCACCTTGCCGGTGAACACCCGGGACCAGCCGTCGGTGGCGTGGGCGGCCAGGCTGCACATCGACGCCATCGCGGTGCGCGGGTCGCGGTGGGTCTGCACGATGAGCGCATCGGGGTAGACCTCCAGCAGCGCGTCGAGGGCGAACAGGTGGCTGGGGTTCTTCAGCACCCAGCGCCGGCCGGGGTCGTTGAGCCCGATCAGCTGCAGGTTGCGGCGGTGGCGGCGGTAGGCCGGCCGCCAGTCCTGCTCCGCCAGCCAGGCCGAGTACGACGGCAGGTGCGCCAGGCATTCGAAGGACACCGACCGCATCGACTGGCGCAGCAGCTGCCAGCATTCCTCGACCATGTCGGCCGACATGTAGTGCACGCCCATGAACTCCGGGTGCGCCACATGGTGCCGCTGGTAGCCGGCCTGGATGGCCTGGAACACCGGGTTGTCCGCCCAGGTTTCGCGCGGGGGCCGCGGCTGGGGCACCTCGGCCAGCCACACCTCCAGCCCCTGGTGGGCGGGGTCGGCGGTGAGCAGCCGGTGCAGCGCGGTGGTGCCGGTGCGCGGCAGGCCGGTGACGAAGATGGGCCGTTCGATGCGCACCTTAGCGTGCTCGGGATGCCGCTTCCAGGCGTCTTGGGCGAACAGCCGGGCGGCCAGGGCGGCGCGCAGCATGGCCCGCGCCGCCTTGACGCCCCGCGGGGTCAGCGCGGCCTCCTCGGCGTAGGAGTCCAGCAGCACCCGCAGGCCATCAAGGTGGTCCTCCCCGCCGAAGTCGCTCAATCCGGTGATCTTGCAGGCGGCCTCGTGCAGCTCCTCGGCCGTGCCGATCCCCTCGGTGGGCATGGCTGATCCTTCCGCCTCAGTGGTGCCACTCGCCGCCGTTGACGTCCAGGCACTGCCCGGTGACCGCGCGGGCCAGCGGGGAGAGCATGAACACCACCGCATCGGCGATCTCATCGGGTTCGGGCAGTTTGCGCAGGTCGAGGGTGGCGGCGGTCTCGTCGTAGATCTGCTGGGGGCTCACGCCGCGCTTTTCGGCCAGGTGGTTGAAGTACCACTTGAGGTTGTCGGCCCAGATGTAGCCGGGGGCGACGGTGTTGACCCGCACTCCGCGCGGCCCCAGCTCGGTCGCCAGGCTCTGGGCCAGGGCCAGCAGGCTCGCCTTGGCCATCTTGTAGGCGCCGAAGGTGCGCCGCGAGTGCCGCAGCACCGCCGAGTTGATCATCACCACCGAGCCGCGGGTCTCGCTGAGCGCCGGCACCAGCAGCCGGGTCAGCCGCAGCGCGCCCAGCACGTTGGTCTCGAACCCGGCGCGCACCGCCGCCAGGTCCACGGTGGTCAGGTCGGTCAGCGGCGGGATGGCGAAGGCGTTGTTGACCAGGCCGTCCACCCGGCCGTAGCGCTCCAGCGCGACCTTTGCCAGGTTGCGGCAGGAGTCCTCGTCGGTGATGTCGGTCGGCACCGGCAGGGCGCGGCGGCCCAGCGCGGCGACCTCCTCGGCGACGCGGACCAGCCGCTTTTCGGTCCGCGCCGCCAGCACCACGTCCGCCCCGGCCTTGGCGCATTGCAGCGCCAGGCCGCGTCCCAGCCCGGGGCCGACGCCGGAGATGACGACGACCCGTCCTTGCAGCAGCATCAGCCCAGCATCCGGCGGGCGACGGCGCTCTGCCGGGCGGCGATCCGCGCCGCCCATTCCTGCGGGGTCACCCGCTGCTGCTCGTAGTAGGGCAGCCGGCGCGGCAGCTCGTCGAACGGCATGATCTCCACCGTGGGGCCGTCGTCGGCCTTCAGCTCCCGGCTCAGCCGCTGCCAGCGGATCTGCAGGAACCCGCGGCGGTGCCCGGTGCGTTCGATCCAGTTGGCCAGGCCGGGGTCGCGCTCGCTGACCACGTAGCGGATCATCCCGTCGGGGTCGATGCGGGCCTGGTCGGCGGTGAGGCTGGTCTGGTGGTTGATGTAGTCCAGCGAGATGTACCACATGCTGCCCAGCTGGAAGCCCTGGTAGGGGGCGTCCGACTTGGCCGCCGCCGGCACCGTGATCACCATGACCTCCTCGTCGTCCAGGTCGTAGTGGCCGACCGAGGAGTACTGGGTGGCCAGCCCGCCGGGGGTGGGCCGCGGCTCGGTCATCGTGTTGACCGGCAGATTCAGGTAGTGCCACTGCGGGAAGGCCAGGAAGGTCCGCAGCCGCGCCACCAGCATCCGGCCCGCCACCTCATACCGCTTGGCGATCTGCTCGGCGGTCGGCGGCGGGGGAGCCGACCCCAGCGTGTCGGCGCGGTGGATGCGGATCTCGCCGGGGCGTTCGGTGTCCCAGTCGCTGAAGACCTCCCGCACGATCAGCATCGCCGAGCCCGGCGGGAGCGCGAAGTAGTTGGGCCCGGGGTTCGGTTTGGGCGGCCCGAAGCGCAGCTCGAACGATCCGTCCGGGGCGATCTGGATCTCCCGGTCGTCGAAGGCGGTCAGGCTGTCGGGGGAGCGGGCCGGGGAGTAGTCGCCGTTCATCACCTGAAAGCTCAGGTCGGCGGTGGTGCCGCGGCGCCCGGTGACGACGTACTCGGCGTCGTCGCGCAGGTAGGCGTGGAAGTAGAGGGTGTCGGGGTTGTCCAGGCCCAGCTTGGTGTACGGCCCGGTGGAACGCGCGAAGAACGGGAAGTCGCGCTGGTAGGCCCAGGCCATGTGCAGGCAGGCCTTGATGCTGCCGGCGAGGTAGTCCAGCCCTTCGGCCAGATCCTGCTCGGTCTGCACATGCGGGGCCGAGCGGATGATCTGCTCGGCCTCGGCGATCGCCCGGGCGAATGACTGTGTGACCACCGCACCCCCTCGGCCGCCGGCGCGTTTTGGACGTGTTTTCCGAACGAGAGTAGAACGTGTTCTAAAAATGGTCAATGGCCGGGCGGCTCTCACGGGGCGGCGGGCGTTCCCCAGGGGGCGGCGGTGAAACGGAGCGAGGGCACATCGTCCAGCGACACGGTGTACTCATAAGTCCGCTCATGCCCGGTGGAGCTGATCCGCCACCGCCCGTCGGGGCAGCGCCGGTAGGTGTCGGTGTAGTAGGCCGCGCCGCGGATCATCAGGCGGTACCGGGGGAGGATCACGGTGTCCTCCAGGCACCAGGTTCCCTCGGCCCGGTCGCCGTCGATCTCGATTTCCGGGTGGCTGACCAGGTGCGTGGTGATCGTCCCGGGCCCCAGGTTGTCGCGCATGTAGGCGACGATGGCCTGTCGGCCGCTCAGCTGCAGCGGCTCGCCCAGCACCGGGGTGTCATAGCGCGCCACGGCGTCCTCGGTGAGGGCGTCGGCGAACTCCTCCCACCGTTTCAGGTCCAGGCAGCGCAGGTAGCGGTATTTGGCCCGGCGGATCTCCTCGAGCGCGATCAGGTCCATTCCCTCAGCCTGCCCGCCCTTTCGCCACTTGGCAAGAACGCGTTCTACTTTCCCGGTTCCGGCGGCGACGCCGGAACCGGGAGGGCCGCTCCCTGTCAGGAGGCGGCCGCCGGCGGGATGATCAGGGCGATCAGCACGGTGAGCACCCACAGGGCGGGCGCCGACCCCAGGGTCTGCGCCCGCCGGGCGGCCACCCGCTCGGCCTCGACCTGGTTGCGGGCCCGCCCACCACGGGTTGGCCCGGGACTCCAGCAGGTTGCAGACCAGGCCAAGCGCCGCCCCGGCCGGCATGCCCGTCACCGCCCCGGAGCGGTCCGCTCCGGCAGGCGGCCGCTCTTTTCTCGTCGTCGCATTTCCTTCAGCGCCGCCACATTCCGCTTTCAGACGCATCTGCGGACGCCGGGCTCGGACGCGTGCCCCGGTAACCGGGGTTTCCAGCCGTCCGGAAAGAACGTTCCGGCGCTTTGAGGCGGCTCTGGAGATCGTCCGCCCTTTTCGCAGGCGGACGATTCCGGAACCGGACGGAAGACACCGAATCCGGAGCGCTCGACGTCACCTCGCCGACATCACGGAAGAGGCGGCCAGAAGGGTCACGGCGATGACGGAGAATCCGGCCGCGGACGTGTCCCGAAGGCGGTCAGGAAACGGTCACGGAAGGCGTCCATGCGCCAGACCGGGGCGTCCGGCCCCGGTTTCACGCCCTCCTGCCAGCCCCACCCGGAGATCCGCTCCAGCACGGCCCGGTCGCGGGCGACGATCGCGATCGGCACGTCCCGGCTAGCGTCGGGGCCGGTGATGACGGGGGCGGGCTGGTGATCGCCGACGAAGATCACCACCAGGTTCTCATCGCCGTAGGTCTCCACGTAGGACAGGAGCGCGGCCAGCGTGTACTCGATGGCGCCCCGGTAGGCGGCGCGCATCCGCTCGGGAGTGCGCCAGGCGTCCTGCCAGCGCTGGCCGGCCGCCGCGATCGGGCCGAAGACCTCACCGTCGCCCACCTCGTCCCAGCCCACCAGGCGGGGAGTGGGCGCCCACGGCGAATGGCTGGACACCAGCGGGATCTCCGCCATCAGCGGCGGACGGTCGCGCCTGGCCCGTTCCGTGCGTTCAAAGAACGACAATGTGTACTGGTCGGGCGGGGTGTCCCAGTTGAAAGGCGGACCCTTATAACCCAGGGCCGCGCGGGGATAAACCTTGTCATATCCGTAGAAGTTCCCCTCCGGCCAGGGTTTGGTGTTGCCGGGCATGACGGCCACCGTCCGCCATTTCGCGCGCCGGAAGGCCCCGGTGAGGGTCAGCCGGTCGCTGGTGACCAGGTCGCGGTGGCGTTTTTGGTTGTCGATCCACAGCCCCGACAGCAGCGTGGCGTGGGCCAGCCAGCTGCTGCCGCCCACCGTCGGCGAGGTGAGGAAGGCGCTGCGGGCCTCGAACCCGGCCTTGCGCAGCCGGCGGTTCCCGTCCTCCAGCACCGCGCCGACCCGCGCGGCGAACGTGGGGTTCTCCAGCGCGTCGCGGCCGTAGCTTTCGATGAACGCGAAGACGACGTCCTTGCCGCGCAGCGCGGTCAGCATCTGCTCGCCGGGGGTGTGCGCGAAGGCGTCCCGGCCGGCCTGCGCGGCGAACCTGCGCTGTTCCCGCAGGTCCGCGGGGATCTGCAGGGCACGGTCGAAGGCGACGGCGGCGACCGGGACGCCCGGTGGGAGCCGGGCGCCGAGCACGGCGCAGGCGACCCAGACGGCTCCCAGCGCCACGGCGGCGCGGGCGGCCGCGGCGCGGTGCCGCACCACCGGCCGGCTCAGCCGCAGCAGCGACAGGGTCGTGGCGGCGAGCACGGCCACCGCCAGCGCCACCGCCCCGGCGGCGGCGCCGATCGCGGTGGCCCGCCCGGCCGACTGGTCGAGGTACTCCAGCGCGGGCCCGAACAGGGACCAGTCGAACACCGGGTGGAACGGCCGGTCCAGCGTCGCGTGAAAGCCCATGTCGATGACCTTCACGATGACCAGCAGGCCGAGCGCCGCGCCCAGGAGCGCCGCCACCGCACGCCGCGCCCGGGGCACGGCGGCCACCACGGCGAGGCCGAGGACGATCTCCAGCGGCAGCCGCACGAAGGCGCTCGGCGTCAGGCCGTCCAGGTCGTTGGGCATGGTGAAGCCCGCCACCACGACCAGGCACGCCGCGGCGGTGGCCACCCGCCCCGCGATCCGCCGTGCCCTTCTGGGGCGGCCGGGCTTTTCGGCGGTCTCCTCTTCGGATGCGCGCCGGGAGAGATCGGTGGTCGTGTCAGTCACCGCCGCTCCGTCCGCTCGAGGAGCCGTTGGGGGAGAAGGCGCCCAGATGGGGCAGCTCGTGCCCGAGCCGGTCGCGCTTGGCGGTCAGGTACCGGATGTTGTGGTCGTGCACCTTCATCAGCAGCGGGACCCGGGCCGCCACCGTGATCCCGTGCGCCTGCAGCGCGTGCACCTTGTCGTGGTTGTTGGACATCAGCCGGACCGAACGGACCTGCAGGTACTTCAGGATCCGGGCCGCGGGGCCGAAGTCGCGGCGGTCGACCGGGTAGCCCAGGACGGTCGCCGAGTCCACGGTGTCCAGCCCCTCCTCGTCCTGCAGCAGGTGGGTGCGCACCTTGGCGACCAGGCCGATGCCGCGTCCCTCGTGCCCGCGCAGGTACACCAGCACCCCGCTGCCCTCGCGGACGATCGCATCCAGCGCCGCGCCGAGCTGGTCGCCGCACTCGCAGCGCAGCGCGGCGAAGATGTCGCCGGTCACGCACTCAGAGTGCACCCGGGCCAGCACGCCCTCCCGGCCGCGGACGTCACCGCGCACCAGGGCCAGGTGCTCATGACCGTCCACGGGGTCCCGGAACGCGACGGTGCGGAAGGTGCCCCGGCGGGTCACCAGATCGGCCTCGGCGATGTCCTCTTGTTCGAGGGCATGGTCGTGCATCTGTCGCTCCTCCTTCACCATGCCGTGCCTTGGTGTTCTCATCGCTGACTCGGTGAATCCGGCGGCCTGCGGGCGTTGCCGATCCGGTGCGGGCGGCGGAGGCTGGCATGCCATGAACGACTCCGCGCACGAGGCCTTCCTGCCGCTGAGCACCTCCGCCGAGGAAGGGGAGCGGCGCGCCGCCGTGGCGCTGCTGCCCGTCGGCAGTTTCGAGCAGCACGGCCCCTACCTTCCGCTGGCCACCGACACCGTCGTGGCGTGCACGATCGCCGGCGCCCTGGCCGCCGCCTACCGGGTGCTGCGCCTGCCGCCGATCACGATCTCCTGCTCGCACGAGCACGAGGGCTGGCCGGGGACGGTCAGCATCTCCGCCGCCACGCTGCACGCCCTGGTGGGGGACGTGGCCGCCTCCCTGCGCAGGGCGGGGATCGGCAAGCTGGTCGTCGTCAACGGCCATGGCGGCAACTACGTGCTGGGCAACGTCGTCCAGGAGGCCAACGCCGCCGCCGGTGAGCCGGTGATGGCGCTTTTCCCCGGCCCGCAGGAGTGGGAGTCGGCGATGGCGGCGGCCGGGGTGCAGACCTCGGCCTGGAGCGACATGCACGCCGGCGAGCTGGAGACCTCGCTGCTGCTGCACGCCCACCCGCACCTGGTGCGCCCCGGCTACGAGGCCGGCGACCACCTGTGCGACGACCGCCGGCACCTGCTCACCTTGGGCATGGCCGGCCATACCCGGTCGGGGGTCGTCGGCAGGCCGTCGCTGGCCTCGGCGCGCAAGGGCGAGAAGGTTCTCGGTCATCTAGTCGAACTGTTCGCGGACTGCCTGGCCGTGCTCGGCGGCCCGGACGGCCAGGAGGGGACGGGGAGCTAGCACGAGGGGTTCCGGCGGGGCGGCGGGCGGGCCGGGAGGCGCGTCATGGCGGCCGGCCGGGCGGGTCAGGCAGCGGGCGGCCAGCACCAGGCCGCCCGGCAGGCCGGCCACGAAGGTGAGCACCCCGTAGGTCACCGCCGCCGTCAGGCCCAGCTCGGCGCCCAGCCCCGCGGTGCCGAACGCCACGGCGGCCAGCGCCTCCCGCGGCCCCCAGCCGCCGATGCCCACCGGCAGCAGCATTCCCAGCAGCGCCAGCAGCATCAGCGGTATCAGCCGCCCGACCGGGGCCGTGGCGCCCGCGGTGCGCGCGGCGACCAGGAACAGCGTCAGATAACCGGCCAGCGCTCCCGCCGACAGCAGCAGCACCCCCGGCCAGGTGTCCTTGGACAGCAGGCCCGTCCGCATGTCGGCGACGGCGACGGCGAACGCACCGCGCAGCTTCACGGCGATCGCCCCCCGCCACGCCCACACCGCCACCGCCGACGCGACGGCGGCCGCGAGGATCAGCACGGCGGCCGCCGCCCCCAGGCCATGGGCCAGGTCGCGGGCCACCGCGCGGGCCAGGGAGGGGTCGGCCGCCAGCGCCGCCGCCCCGGCGACGGCGAAGACCACCTGCCCGCCGGCCCGTTCCAGCACCACGGCGCGCACGCCGCGCCCCACATCGCCGGCGCGGCGGCCGTGCCGCACCGCCCGGTGCGCGTCGCCGAGCACCCCGGCCGGCAGCACCGCGTTGAGGAACAGCGCCTGGTAGTAGTCGGCCATGGCGGTGCCCAGCGGCAGCGGCAGCCCCAGCCGGCGGGCCACCAGCCACCAGCGCCCCACGCTCAGCGCGGTGGTCACCAGCCCGATGCCCAGCGCGGCCAGCACCGCCTGGCCGTCGATCAGGCGCAGCCCGGCGGTGAACGCCCCGGTGCCCAGCCGCCAGGCGAGCACCCCCAAGATCGCCGCCGCGGCCGCCGCCCGCAGCCAGGCCCAGGCGTGCCGGCTCACCGGGACGCTCCCGCGGCCGGCAGGGCGAGCAGGTCGTCGTGGTGGACCACCACCGTCAGCGCGCCCGCCGCGCACTCGGCGAGCCTGCGCTCCAGGTAGCCGCGGGCGCGGGGAAGCAGCTCGGGGCGCTGCTCGCAGGCCGCCCCCACCCAGCCGCGCAGCCACTGGCCGATCAACGCGCCCTGGTCGGCGGCCAGCCGCCACGGGCTGGGCCGGACGAGCACCTGCGCTCCGCGGGCGGTGAAGGCCGCCGCCGCCGCGGGCACCGCGTTCGGCCCCAGCAGGCGACGGCCGCCGGCCTTGCGGCGCTGGTGGTCGTTGAAGGCCGCGCCGAGCTCGGCGTCCAGCTCCCCGGGCGGGTCGAGCTCGACGCGGCCGGTCACCGAGATGGTCAGCAGCGCCGGGCAGCCGGCCGCGGCGCAGGACGCCGCCAGCGCGTCCACCTCCGCGGCGGTGAGCAGGTCCAGCAGCGCCGAGGCGGTCACCAGCGAGGTCCCCGCCAGCAGGTCCGGGTCGAGCCGGGTGATGTCCCCCAGGTCGGTCTGCACCGTCACCTCTCCGCCGTCGGCGGCCGGGCCGGTGACGGAGGCGGCGGCACGGGCCAGCAGCCGCGGGTCCCGGTCGTGCAGGATCCAGTGCTGCGGCCCGGGCAGCCGGCCGGCCAGCCACCGTCCCATGGACCCGGTGCCGCAGCCCAGGTCGCGGATGACCAGCGGCCCGGCGGGCGGGCGGGCCGCCAGATGCGCCCGCAGCGGGCCGAGCAGCTCCACCGACCGGGCCGCGGCGTCGGCTTCTTCGCGCAGCGCCAGCCACTGCGGCGTGAACTCCGGAGCGTGCGCGCTCTGCTGAGCCGTCACATCTGCCCTTTCGTGTCCCAGGCGGCCTTCAGCGGCTGCCGTTGAAGCTCCTGGAGCACCTTTCCCAGGTGCCGGACGGTCAGATCCCACCCGGGCAGCGTCCGCCGCCTGGCCCGTGCCGCCTCCCGCAGCCGTTCCCGCAGCGCCGGGTCGCCCAGCCACCGGCGCAGCGCGTCCGCCAGCGCCGGCACATCGTGCGGCGGCACCAGCAGCCCGGGCACCCTTCCGTCGGGAGCGCGGCCGAGAGTGTCGGGCAGCGCGTCCGCGGTCGTGGTCAGCACGGGGATTCCCCGGGCCAGCGCCTCGGTGACGACCATCCCGTAGGTCTCTGCGCGCGAGGGCAGGACGACCAGGTCGGCGGCGGCGTAGCAGGCCTCCAGGCGCTCGCCGGTGAGCGGGCCGGCCAGGCTTATCCGCTCGCCGAGCCCCAGCCGGCCGATCAGCTCCCGGACGCGGGCGACGTGGCGGGGGGCGCGCTGCAGCGGCCCGGCGCAGATGCAGCTCCAGCGCAGCCCGCCGATCAGCCCGAGCGCCCTGACCAGCAGGTCGTGCCCCTTGCGGGGGGTCACCGCGGCCACGCACACCAGGCGGGAGGCGCCGTCGGTGCCGGGGGCGAGCGGCGCCGGATCGGTGCCGGGCGGGACGACGCGCACCCTGCCGGGGGCCAGGCGGTGCCGCTCGGCCAGCTCCCGTCCCGCCCACGGGCTGGTCGCCACCGTCACGGCGGCCGCCTGCAGCATCGCCCGTTCCCGCCGCTCCAGGTCGCGGGCCTCCTGCGGGGCGAGCCCGGTCTCGGCGGCCAGCGGCAGGTGCACCAGGACCGCCAGGCGCAGCCGCCCGGCCTGAGGGACCACGATCTCGGGGACCCCGCAGGCCACCAGCCCGTCCAGCAGCGTCACGGCGCCGTGGGGGAGGGCGGCCAGCGTCCGGGCCAGCTCGGCGCGCGCCCCCTGGCGCGGCCGCGGCCACTCGCCCGGCACGGCGTGCCGGTGCACCCGCCAGCCCGCCTCGGCCAGCCCCTGGCACACCCGCCGGTCATAGACGTTGCCGCCGCTGGGCACGGCCGGGTCGGCGACGTCACCGGGCAGGACGAAGTGCACCGTGCGCGTCGCCCCGGCGGCCTCGATGCCGGAGGTGCTCACAGCGCCCGCTCGTAACTCGCCCAGGCCACGTGCGACTCGTGCAGGGTGACGGCGATGCCGGTCAGGCCGCGGGCCTGCTCGCCCAGCGCCCCGGCGCGCACCCGCTCGGCCAGCCGGTCGGCGATGACCTTGGCCAGGAATTCGGTGGTGGTGTTGACCCCGGCGAAGTCGGGATCGTCGTCGAGATTGCGGTAGTTGAGCTCGGCCAGTACGGCGTTGAGTTCCCGGGTGGCAAGCCCGATATCGACTACTACGTTGTCTTTGTCCAATTCGGTTCGGCGGAAGGTCGCGTCCACCACGAACGTCGCGCCGTGCAGCCGTTGCGCCGGCCCGAAGACCTCACCGCGGAAACTGTGCGCGACCATGAAGTGGCCGCGCACCGTGACGCTGAACAAACGAGCTCACCCTCCAGGAAGATCGGCCTGCGTGCCCCCCGAAGCGGGGTCATAAACGACACGCAGGCACAAGCCGGATGGTTCACCGCGGGCGATCCTCGGCATCGCCTCGGGCAGTTCCCAGAACGCGCACTCGCCGGTGATCAGCGCATCGAAGGCGTCATCGGCCAGCAGCCGCAGGGCCAGCGCCATCCGGTCGGCGAAGGTGCGCCGGGACCGCCGGGCCGCGGCGACCGCCCCCACCTGGCTGCTGCGTACCACCAGACGGCGGGAGTGGAACGCCTCGCCCAGCGGCACGCTCACCCGCCGGTCGCCGTACCAGCTCAGCTCCAGCACCGTCCCCTCGTCGGCCAGCAGCTCCAGCGACCGCGCCAGCCCCGCCTCGGAGGCGCTGGCGTGCACCACCAGGTCGCACTCGGCGGCGGCCTGCTCGGGCGCGGCGAAATCGACCCCCAGCGCCTCGGCGACGGCCGCCCGCCCGGCATCGACGTCCACCAGCTGCACCCGCACGCCCGGGATCTGAGCCAGCAGCCGGGCCACGCAGCAGCCGACCATGCCCGCCCCCACCACGGCGATGCGGTCCCCGATCAGCGGCGCCGCGTCCCACAGCGCGTTCACCGCGGTCTCCACCGTCCCGGCCAGCACCGCCCGGCCGGGCGGCACCGCCTCGGGGACGGGCGTCACCGCGCCGGCCGGCACCACATAGCGGGTCTGGTGCGGGTAGAGGCAGAAGACGGTGCGTCCCAGCAGGTCGGGCGGCCCCTGCTCGACGACCCCCACATTGAGGTAGCCGTACTTGACCGGCCCGGGGAACTCCCCCTCCTGGAAGGGCGCCCGCATCGCCCGGTACTGGCTGACGGGGACCCGGCCGCGGAAGACCAACGTCTCCGTGCCCCGGCTGATCCCCGAGTAGAGGGTCCGGACCAGCACCTCGCCCGCCCCGGGCGGCGGCACCGTGACGGGCCGGATCTCCCCCTCGCCGGGAGATCGCAGCCAAAAAGCGTGTTCTTTGAACTCCAACGATATTCCTTACGTAGCTGATGACAGTGGATCGCTGCTCCGAATCGGGGCAGTCGAAGGATATGGGACGCCTCGCGTCCGGATCTGGCGAGCGGGGGAGGCACGGTGACCACAGTCGATTGGCAGGCGAAAGACCTTTTTCAACCCGAGGCTCCGGAATCTTCAGAAGAAGCCGAGTGGGCGAGTTTTCGGGACGTTCCCCATACTTCCGGGCGCCGCCCGCGGAAACGGAAGCCTGAAAAAAGGCCGGGGAAGACGCCCGCCGCAAGGGTGTCGGCGAGCGGGCCGGTCGCCGGAGTGGGCGCGCAGATCGTGCTGCTCGCCCTCCTGGAGGCCGCGGTGGGACTGCACCCGGCGGGCTGGGCGGCCGGAGTCTGCTACGCGGTGATCCTCACCCTGCTCCTCACCCGCGCCATGCTCCGCGCCGGGACCCCCGGCCTGGGCCCCGCCGACTGGGTGACCTTGACCCGCGCCGAGCTGACCGGCGGCGTCACGGCCCTGGCGGTGACGGCCGGGGCGGGGGAGCGGGTGCCGCCGGCCTGCCTGGTCGCGCTCGCCGCCGTGGCGCTGTTCCTGGACGCGGTCGACGGCCAGGTGGCGCGGCGCACCGGGACGGCCTCGGCGCTGGGGGCCCGCTTCGACATGGAGGTCGACGCCTTCCTCGTCCTGGTGCTCAGCGTCTTCGCAGTCGGCCCGGCCGGCATGCCGGCATGGGTGATCGCCATCGGCGCCATGCGCTACCTGTTCGTGGCGGCCTCCTGGGCCGCGCCGTGGCTGCGGGCCCCCCTGCCGCCGAGCTTCGCCCGCAAGACCGTGGCCGCGCTGCAGGGGATCGTCCTGGTGACGGTGAGCGCCCAGGTGTTGCCCCACCCGGCCGCCGCCGGTCTGGCCGGGCTGGCACTGGCGGCGCTGCTGTGGTCCTTCGGACGGGACGTTCGCCGGCTGTGGCGCACCCACCGGGCGGCCGGACGGCGGGAACTGCCGGACCGGCCCGCCGCTTCCCGCCCGGAGCCGCCGCCCGTGCCCTGCCCCGCATCGGCCGGCTCGCACTGAGCCGTTTTCACCGGTCACCACCTCGCGGGTCACGGCACCGCCCCTGACCGCCGCATCCCCGCCTCGAACTGCGGGGACGGCGTGTCGAGAAAGGCTCACCCTTCGGGGTGCAGGCGCTCCCGATCGTTCGCATTCGCCGGGTTCCTCGGTGGCGGTCCCGCCCCCGGCGGGGTAATCCTGGTCACAGCCGACGCATGACGCCCGGGGACCGCACCGGGCCGACGGGGCGGCCGGCACCGGTGGGCGAGCCGACGGGAGCGCAAGATGACGGACGCCGAGGAAGTCGCGCTGCTGCTGGTGCGGGTGGTCGTGGGCATCACGATGATCGCGCACGGCTGCAACCACTGGCGGGGCGGCGGCCGCATCGAGGGCACCGCCCGCTGGTTCAGCGGGCTGGGCCTGCGGCACGGCAGGCTGCAGGCGTGGATGAGCGTGGTCACCGAGATCGGCGCCGGGGCGCTGCTGGTGGCCGGGCTGCTCACGCCGCTGGCCTGCGCGGCGGTCATCTCCGTGATGCTGATCGCCGGCATCCTGGCGCACCGGCCCAACGGGTTCTTCGTCTTCCGGGACGGCTATGAGTACGTCCTGGTGCTCGGGGTGACCACGCTGGCGCTGGCGATGCTGGGGCCCGGACGGCTGTCGGTGGACGAGGCCGCCGGCATCGCGGTGACCGGCTGGGCCGGCGGAGGGATCGCGCTCGGGGTCGCCGTGGCGGCGACCGCGGGCATGCTGGCGCTGTTCTGGCGCCCCCGGACGGGCCGGCCCGGGCGGGCCGAGCAGACCGGACCGGTCACCTAAGGGGGCCGGCCGTCAGGGGGCCTGTGCGGCGATGAAATCGGCCATGACCGGGATGAGCTCGGCGTTCAACGCCGCGGTGTCCGGCCGCACGTGCAGGTCCACCGCGACGCCGGAACGGGCCGCGCGGGCGGCCAGCGACAGCGAGTCGTCCAGCAGGGGATCGGTGCCCGCCACCAGGAGCTGGATGGGCGGCAGCCCGTGCAGGTTGGCATACAGCGGGCTCAGCAGCGGATCGGTCAGCGGCCTGCCGGCGGCGTAACGCGCCGCCTGCCGGCGCAGTTCGGTGACGTCGAAGGCGGGGTCGGCGGCGGAGTTGAACAGCAGGCTCGGCGCCTGCAGGGTCAGGTCGAGCAGCGCCGAGACCAGCACCGCGCCCCGCGGCGGCTCGGCGCCCAGGTCGCGCAGCCGCACCAGCAGGGCGGCCGCGAGCCCGGCCCCCGTCCGCCTGCCGGTCACCACCACCGGCCCCCATGCCCGGCTGTAACCGTAGGCCTCCTGGGCGTCTTCGAGCGCGGCGGGGAAGACGGGGCGGCAGCGGGCGCACACGACGGTGGCTCTCGTCCGCCGGGCCAGCCGCCGGGCCAGGTCGAGCGCCGGGTCGGGGGCGCCCTTCGGCCGCCGGTCCGCCTCGAGGTGGAGCACGACCGCCTCATCAGGGTCCGGCGGGTGCACCACCGGACCCATGGGGCCGCTTTCGACCCGCACATCGTCTGCCATAGGACATCACCCTGCCGACCGCGTCCCGGCGCTCATCGACGGTGCCGCTTGTGACCCGGCTGGACGGCGCGGCACCGGACACCATAGAGGGCTTTCCTCCCGGCGCCCAGGGACGACGTGCCGGGAAAAGCCTGGAAAAAGGCTCACCGGTGCAGCAGCGCGGCGGTCAGGTCCAGCAGCGCGATCACCACCAGCAGGCCGGTGAGCGCCCGCATCGCGCGTGCGGTCAAAACGTCGGTGCCCGATCCCGGGCGGCCTTTCCGGTAGGCGATGGCGGCGGCCAGCCAGACCGGCACGGCGGCCGCGGCCACCAGGCCGCCGAGCACCAGCGCCACCGGTCCCAGCGTGGGCGCGGCCCGGGTGAGCAGCACCCCGTTCGCCGCGATCAGCAGCGCCGTGCGCCGCCAGGCCAGCACGGTGCGTTCCGGCTGGGCGCCCGGGTCCACCGGCTCGGCGGGGCTCATAGGGCGACCAGCACCACGACCGCCGCCGAGGCCAGGGCCGCCGCGGTCGCCAGCATGGGCATCAGCCACGACTCCGGCAGCGGCTCCCCCCGACGCATGGCCCGCTGGTTCTGCGACCACCGCCGGTAGCCGGCGACGGCGAGCACCAGCCCCAGGAGCGCCAGCGCCACCGCGACGCCGCGGCGCCAGGCGGCGGTCGCCACGTCCGGCAGCAGCTGCACCACCGCCAGCCCGCCGACGTCCACCGCCAGCGCCGTGCGCATGTATGCCAGAAAGGTCCGCTCGTTGGCCAGCGAGAACCGGTAATCCGGCTCCTGTTCGCCCGCGTGCGGCTCCCCGTGGCCCGGACCGCTCATCAGTGCCCCCCTGACGAAGAACTCCCGGCAGAACCCGCCGACCGCCGGGCGGCTCGCTCCTCGCAGCGGACGGGCTCGCACGCCGGCCCGCCCCGGCGGACGGGAATCCGGCGATCGGCTGTTTCATCCTCTTTCCGCCCATTGTCGACGCCTGCATCGGCCCTCCTGCCGGCGCCCTGAGCGGTATGCGCGGCGCGGTGTCCGGCCGTGCTCGCCTGACGCGGCGGAAGAGCCCGCAGGGCAGAGCCCTGGACCGCTTCCAGCACGCGGTCTCCGCGGGGCGCATGCGGGTGCCTCGCGGTCAGGGGTGAAGCTGTGGCCGGGACGTTGCGGCACCGGGCGCCACCGGGGTTTTCCGTCTCGGCCGCCTGAGACCACGTGCTGAGAAGGTCCACTGGGACGCGTGCCGAAGCGGGCGCCTTGAGCGGGCACGCCGTGAAGCGGAGCCGGACGCCGCCGAGGCCCTCTTCCCGACCCTGGGGCCATGTCCTGAAAAGGGTTCGGCGTCGGCGAGCCGGATCAGCGGCCCGGCCCTTCGCCGCCCATGGCCCATGGGACGGTGCTCGGGCATCTGCCTCTCCCGATCCGCACAGCGAACAGAGAGCAGCGTTCTCTTATTCAAATATGGCCGATATTGCCGATTTTCGGCCGGTGGGAAACTCGTCTCGGCAGCGTTCTCCCTGTAATGGGGGAAAATGCGCTCGCAACGTGGAAAGGGACAGGGGGCATCGAGGCGGGTGAACCTTTTTCAGCACGCCGTCTCCGCAGGTCGATGCGGGGGCGGCGCGTCCGGGGGCGATGCCGTGGCCCGGGAACGCCGCGATGCCGGACACCCAGGAGGCTCCCGCATTCCGCCTCGTGGGCCGGGTGCCGAAAAGGTCCGGTGATCACTCGGCGTCCGCACGTCGCGTCCGGGGGCGGTGATCCGGACGGCCGCGGCGCTCCCGTGCGAGCGGCGCACGTGACGGCCCGGCGGCGGCATGCCGGCGGGGTCCGTCGTTCGGAAACCCGCAGGGCCGGGGACGGCGCGCACCCGGCGGGCGGACCGGCCGCGCCGCACCGGGACGCGGGGCGTCCCGGTCGCCTTCAGCCCTGGGTGACGCCCGCAGAACAGAACTCCCAGATCTCCTCGGCGGTGATGGGACGGCTGTCGTCGTTGCCGGAGGCGCCGCTGGTCTGGGCGATGAAGGTCACGGTCTGCATCACCAGGGCGGCGGCGCGGCGGGGGGTGAGGGCCGGGCGCAGCCGGCCGGCCTCGGCGGCCCGTTCCATCAGCTCGGTGAACAGCGCCAGCAGCGGCGCGTGGGCGATCCGCACCTCGGCCGGGTGGGAGATCAGCAGCTGCGGGGAGAAGTCGGTGAACAGCGGACGCTCGGCGTCCGGGTCGGGGCGCGACAGCTCGAACAACAGCTGGACGGCGGCCTTGAGCTGCTCCAGCGGGTCGGAGTGGCCGGCCGCGGCGGCGCGGATCTGCTGGGTCACCCGGCGCAGTGCGTCCTCGAACAGGGCCAGCAGCAGTTCGTGCTTGCCGTCGAAGTGCTGGTAGAAGCTGCGCAGCGACTGGCGGGAGCGGTCCACGACCTCCTGCACGGTGAAATCGGTGGTGCCCTTCTCGGCGATGATCGCCTGGGCGGCGTTCAAGAACCGCTCCACCCGCTGCTCGGCCCGGAGCTTGGCGGCCTTGGTGGAGCGCTCGACCGCGCGCTGCTTCCAAGCCGGCTCATCGCTCAGGGCGTGCGTGGAGATATCCGTCTTCTGCGCCATGGGCAGAACCTTACTGCAGAGTAGTGGTAGGGATTCTATGCGCCCGCAGTTTATCTCGTTGCAGTGTTGAGAACATTACTCTCTTATTAAGAGAGCACTAATACCAGCGACTTCGCGGAGCTGGGGGAACCGAGACCGATGCCACTCCTTGCCCGCTTATCAGAGAGTGGGAGTTTCGGACGTCCGGAACCTTCTGCGGCGGCGAGAACGACCCCCGATGAGCGGACCGCCGGGACCGCTGCTTCCCGTCGCGGCGAAGACGGTTCCGGCGGGCCGCAGGCCCCGCGCAGGCGGGGAGGCGGCCGCTTGGGCGTTCAAGGCCCAAAGCCCTGGCCGGCTCCGGGGGACCACCGAGCTGTTGTGCGAGCCGTCCCGGCTGTTCCGTGGCTCCCGAGCGTCCGTATCTTTTCCAGGCCCTGTCCGGAACCTTCCCCGCGCACCGGAACGCCCGCGGCCCCGGCCGCGGCGCTAGTGTCGTGCCATGGCCGATGAGGAGGGCTCGGTACGGGTCGACGTGTGGCTGTGGTCGGTCCGGTTGGTGAAGACCCGCTCTCAGGCGACCGCCGCCTGCCGTGCGGGCCACGTGCGGGTCAACGACGTGCGGGTCAAACCGGCCTCGCCGGTGCGGCCCGGCGACGAGGTGCGGCTGCGGCTGGACGGCCGGGAGCGGATCGTCATCGTGCAGCGCATCGTGCGCAAACGGGTCGGTCCCCCCATCGCCCGGGAATGCCTGATCGACAAGAGCCCTCCGCCGCCGCCCCGGGAGGCGCTGATCCCGGTCGCCCAGCGGGAGCGCGGCGCGGGCCGTCCCACCAAGCGCGAACGGCGGGAACTGGACCGCCTGCGCCGGCAGTGGCGGACCCCGCCGGGACTGCTGTGAACGGCCGGGGCGTCCCGCCCGCCGGGCCGCCTCGGCGCGCGCCGGCCGCTCAGGCGGCGGGCGCGATGTTCTGGTTCATCCGGAAGAGGTTGTCCGGGTCGTACTTCTTCTTGACCGCGACGAGCCGGTCGTAATTGCCCCCGTAGTTGTCGCGGACGCGGTGATCGTCGTCGCCGGACATGAAGTTGACGTAACCGCCCGGTCCGGAATGCGGCTCCAACGCCCGGTGGTACTCCCGCACCCAGCGGATGTTGGCGTCGTTACGGGCCGGATCGGGCCACATCCCGGCGATCACGGTCGCGAAGGTCGCGTCCCGGTGCCCGAAGGCCGTGGCCCCCGGCGGGACGCGATGGCAGGCCCCGTTGATCGGGTAGATGTGGACGGTGGAGTTGACGACCGGCACCCGCGGCCCGTGCTGCAGGTGCGCGGCGATGGCGCCGTCGGTCAGCTCCGAAGCGAACGAGGCCTTCCAGTAGTGCTGCAGCCCGTACGGGACGAGATCGTCGAAGGCGCTGTTGAGCACCGGATAGGGCATCGGCGTGCGCAGCTCGGCGGCCGGGGGCGCCACGTCACGGAGCGGGGCCAGCGCGCCTTCCCCCTGCTCCAGCGGCCCCGCCCAGCACGAGACGAGAGCACAAAGCGGCTTGCCGTGCTCTGATTCGGGAACGAACGGCAGCGGCGGGGCGATCTGGAAGGCCGGGAACACGCCCAGCTCCTCCGGAGCCGTGGCGATGAAGTCGCGGTAGAACTCCAGCACATCGCGCGTCCGCTCCAGCGGGAAGAAGAAGATGCCCGCATAGACGTCCGCGACCGGGTGCAGCCGGTATTCGAACGAGGTCACCACGCCGAAGTTCCCGCCCCCGCCGCGCAGCGCCCAGAACAGGTCCTCATGCTCCTTCTCGCCGGCCTCCAGGAAACGCCCGTCTGCGGTGACGACGTCGGCGGAGATCAGATTGTCCGCCGACAGGCCCAGGCCACGGCTCAGATGGCCGATCCCGCCGCCGAGGGTGAGCCCGGCGATGCCCGTGGTGGAGATGATCCCGCCCGTGGTGGCCAGGCCGAACGCATGGGTGGCGTGGTTGAAGTCGCCCCAGGTGCACCCTCCCTCGGCCCGGGCGGTCTGCGTATGCGGTTCCACGCGGACGCCGCGCATCCGCGCCGAAAGGTCGATCACGACACCGTCGTCGTTGGTGCCGAACCCCGGAACGCTGTGGGAGCCGCCGCGCACGGAAAGACCGAGCTCGTTCTCCCGCGCGAAGTCCACGGCCGCCATGACATCCCCGGCGTCGGCGCACTGGACGATGACGCGCGGCCGGCGGTCGATCATGGCGTTGTAGACCTTGCGGGCCTCCTCATAGCCGGCGTCGCCCGGGGTGATCACCCGGCCGCGCGCCTGCTCGCGCAACTGCTTTACGGTGGGTCTGGCCATCTCGTCGCCCTCCTTGCGTCATGGGCCGGAGGATCGGAACACCGCAGGCCGGGACTCTCGCCGAAGCGGTCTGGGGGGCGGCCGAGGTCTTCTCGGAGTTCTGGACGCGAGCCGAACCCGCGTCCGCTCCTTCCCCCGAACGAAAATGATCGAATCCAACCGGGCGGCGCCGTTTCCGCCACCGCCGCGCGCTGCCCCTGCCCAGAACCATGCGGGCCAAACCATCCGGCCGGCACGGATGATGACCGCTGAACCTTGTCAACACGCGGTCCCAGACACCGGGGACGGGAGCCGGGGTCCAGCGCCGCGATCCGCCACGTCGCGGCATCGCCCCCGACTGCGCCGTTCCCGCCTGTGACCTGCGGAGACGGCGTGTTGAAGAAGGTTCACCGGGAAGCTCGGCGTCCGCCCGGCCGTGAACGCGCGCGAAGACACGGGACCGTCTCCGAAACCGGGGATGTATAGCATGAGCGGCGTGTATGGAGGTGTCGGCTCCCTGAAGCTCCGCCGCCGCGCCTGACGGCGCGGCACCGAGTTCTTCTCTTCCCTGTGCCCGCCGTCCCGGTGGTCAGGCCGGGTGGCGTTGTCGTGCTGCCCGGCTCCGAAACGAGCTGCGGAGCACATGGTGGAGTCATTTCCTGCAAAAAGCCGGCCGGTACCCGAACCCCTTCTGGACACCGGCACGAGCGGGCCGCTTCCCGCCGGGAGCGGCGCCCACATCCGGGCTCGCGGGATCCGGGTCGTCCTCGGCGGACGCCCTGTGCTGGACGGCATCGACGTGACGGTCTCCCACCGGTCGCGGATGGCCGTCGTGGGTGAGAACGGCCGGGGCAAGACGATGCTGCTGCGCGTGCTGTCCGGTGACCTGGCACCCGATGCGGGACGGGTCGGACGCGCCGGCACGGTGGGCATGGTCCACCAGGCGCTCGGCGCCCGCGCCGGGGAGACCGTCGGGACCCTGGTCGCCGAGTCGATCCGTCCCGCACAGCAGGCCCTGCGCGCGCTGGACCTGGCCATCGAGGATCTGGAAAAGGGCGAGGACGGCGCGGACGCCCGCTATACGGCCGCGCTGGAGGCCGCGACGCGCCTGGACGCCTGGGACGCCGAACGCCGGGTCGACATCGCCCTCCAAGGGCTCGGCGCATGCACCGACCGGGACCGCCGGCTCGCCACACTGTCGGTCGGTGAGCGCTACCGCGTGCGCCTGGCGTGCGTGCTCGGCGCGAGCCACGGCATCCTGCTGCTGGATGAGCCGACCAACCATCTCGACGCCGACGGCCTGGACTTCCTGACCGCCCACCTGCGGTCCCACCCGGGCGGCCTGGCGATCGTCACGCATGACCGCGTGCTGCCGCGCGAGGTGGCGGAGGAGTTCTACGACCTGGACCCGAGCCGGGGCTGAACCGGCTGGACGCGGCCTCGCCGCGGGCGGAAGACCTGAAGACGTTCGTGCCGGGCATGCTCACCATGCCGGCCGTCATGAGCACGCTGCTGGTCGGCTTTCACCTTCCTGCCGTCCCTGCGCGCCGGCGTCCTGGAACGTCTGGCGGTGACCCCGGCCGCCAGGCCGGCGCCGGCCCTGGGGCGGATGCTCACCGACGTGGTCGGCCTGCTGGCACAGTCACTGCTGGTCTTCGCCGTGGCGGTGCTGATGGGGTTTCGCGTGAGCCTTCCCGGCGCCCTCCTCATCCTGGGCGTCATGGTCTTGCTCGGGCTGCTGGTCGCCTCGTTCTCCTACGCGCTGGCCCTCACCCTCCGGGACGAGACGGCCTTCAGCTCCCTGGTCAACTTCGTGACGCTGCCGCTGATCCTGCTTTCAGGGATGCTGGTTCCCCTGTCCTATGCACCGGCCTGGATGGAGACCGCGGGAGCGGCCAACCCGCTCCGCTATGCGGTCGACGCGGTCCGGGCACTGGCCCGCGGCGACCTTGCCGCACCCGACGTTCCGCAGGCGTTCCTCGTGCTGGCCCTTCTCACGGCCCTCACCGTCACCTGGGCCGCCCGCGGCTTCCGGCGCGTCGTCCCCTGAACCCTTTGCGGCACCTGGCACCGGGCCGGGCGCCTTGGCGGCCCTGGTGCCGCGCCCCCGCGGGTTGCAGCGTCGTCTCCGGCTGCGACCTGCGGGAACGACGCGTTGCAAAAGGCTCCTTCATGCAGCGACCACGTGCGCTGAACCTTTTTCGGTACGAAGCCAATGAACCTTTTTCAACACGTGGCCCAAGACATCGGGGACGGGAGCCCCGATGGTCTCCGCTGCCGCGACGTTGCAGGTCACGGAATCGCCCCGGACTGGGATGCCCCCGTCCCGATCTGCGGAGACGGCGTGTCGAAAAGGGTTCAATGCGCCGCAGACGAGAGCCTCGACGATGTCTGGTACTGCGAGTTCCAAGCCGCGGCATCGTCCCCCACTGCGGCGTCCCCATCATGACCTGCCGGGACGACGCACTTGAAAAGGGCTCGAAGCGCTCGGCCGGCACGTGACCGGGTGCAGGCCAAGCCATACAGTTTTTGCATTAAGGCTCAGCAAGCGGGCGCGTATCGACTCGATGGTGAAAAAGGACTGTGGCCTTCGGCGTCAGCCGCTATCGGTCTCCCGCAGCGAGCGGAGCGCCAGCTGAAGCTGACCGACACTCACCCGCCGGCCGTTGTTGAAGAAGACGGTCGTGGAGTGCGCGGAGTCGCACGCCACGTCCCCCAAAAGACAACCGGCCGAATCCGTTCTGGAACGTCTCATCGGCAAGTTCGGCAAGGGAGGGCAGCAAGGACAGCCGTCCCTTTGCGGAGGCGAAGAACCTGGTCACCTCCGGCGCCAGCGAGGCGGGGCCGCTTTCGGCGACCAGCGTCGCCGGGGATCTGGTCTCCTCCACCAGGACCCGGCACATGTGCAGGAACGCGGCGGTGCCGCTTTCCCCCCTCGAGGCGCGGAACCGCAGTTCCGCACGCCCTCCGCCGGCGGTGACCAAGGTCCCGGCGGGAGCGGGGGCGGGCGGGTAGGCGGGCAGCGGACCGACCCACAGATAGTGGACGGCGAACCCGGCACGCACCTGCTCTCGGACGGCGGCGAGGGTCCCGGCGGGCCATCGCCCGGCGGCCTCCGCCTCTTTGAACCGGGTGAGCGCATTGACCTGCGGTATGCCGATCCGTTCCAGGACTCGGCCGACGCTCACCGGCGACAGGTGAACGCCGAAGACCCTCTTGATGAGGCGCTGCACACTGGTGCGCGTCCATATTGCGCTTCCTTCGCGGGACGGGGCGTCCACGGGCAGGGAGCGGAGCCGTGGGCGTCGCTCAGGCTGGGCGGCGGCCCGGGGGTCGGCCTGGTCCGCAGCGCTGCCGAACCGCCCCGCCGGTAGGCCCGCCACCAGCCGAACACCGTGGAGCGGCCTAAACCGGACTGCGCTGCGACCGCATCGGGTGATTCCCCGGATTCGATGCGCCGGCAGATCTCCAGCCTTTCCTCGTAGGTCGCCCTGCGCCCCAATCTCGCCATGATCCGATTATCCAAGGCGTGGTTATTCGGGAACCGCCCGGCGGCTTATGGGACCTCTTTTCGATCCGCCGCTTTGCAGCTCAGACAGGTGCGTTCCGGTCAGGGACGGCAGGGAAGGGGAACGGCGCCCCTTGTCTTGGAGCCGTACCTTGAAAGGGCCGCCCCTGCCGGTGTCTTTCCTGCCCCCTGTGCGATCGAATGCCCTCACTCAGGAAGCGGGGCCGGCTGGAGCCGGTGGGCGAGCGCGGTGTGGCGGCGGCCCGTTCCCGGCGTGCGGACGGCGACGGCCAGGGCGCGGCGGGACCCGACCAAAACGACGAGCTTGCGCGCCCGGGTGACGGCCGTGTACAGCAGGTTGCGCTGCAGCATCGTCCAGGCGCTCATGGTGATGGGGACGACCACCGCCGGATATTCGCTGCCTTGAGAGCGGTGGATGGTCACCGCATACGCGTGGGCGAGCTCATCGAGCTCGGCGAAGTCGTAGTCGACGGTTTCGTCCTCGTCGGTGACGACGGTGAGGGTGCCGTCCTCCAAAGACAGCCCGGTGACGACGCCGACGGTGCCGTTGAAGATCCCCGCCTTGCCCTTGTCATAGTTGTTGCGCAACTGGGTGACCTTGTCGCCGGGCCGGAACACCCGGCCGCCGTGGCGGCGCTCGGGGACGCCCTCCCGGTAAGGGGTGAGCGCCTCCTGCAGCAGGGCGTTGAGGCTGGCGGCGCCCGCCGGACCCCGGTGCATGGGGGTGAGGACCTGCACGTCACGGCGGGGGTCCAGCCCGAAACGGGCCGGGATGCGGCGGGCCACGATATCGACCACCAGCTTGGCGGTCTCCTCGGCCGGGTTCAGGCCCGAATCGGCGGGCGGCTCGCAGCCGAACCAGAAGAAGTCCGAAAAACCGGTCAGTGCCGGCGGCCGCCCCGCATTGATCTTGTGGGCGTTGACCACGATCCCCGACTGCTGGGCCTGCCGGAAGATCTTCGTCAGCCGCACGTGCGGGATGACGTCGGCGGCCAGCAGGTCGCGCAGCACCTCCCCGGCGCCCACCGAGGGGAGCTGGTCCACATCCCCCACCAGCAGCAGGTGCGCCCCGGGCGGGATGGCCTTGACGAGCTTGTTGGCCAGGACGAGATCCAGCATGGAGCACTCGTCCACCACGACCAGGTCGGCCTGGAGCGGGTGGTCGCGGTCGTACTTGGGGTCCCCGCCGGGCTGCAGCTCCAGCAGCCGGTGCACGGTGGAGGCCTCGTGCCCGGTCAGCTCCGCCAGCCGCTTGGCGGCGCGGCCGGTGGGGGCGACCAGCAGCACGGTGGCCTTCTTGGCCTTGGCCAGCTCCACCACCGACCGGACGGTGAAGCTCTTGCCGCAGCCCGGTCCACCGGTCAGCACCGCGACCTTGCGGGTGAGCGCCAGCTGCACCGCCTGCCGCTGCTCGTCGGCCAGCTGCTGCCCGGTGCGCCGGGCCAGCCAGCCCAGCGCCGCCTCCCAGTCCACATCGCCGAAGGCGGCCAGCCGGTCGGCATCGCAGCGCAGCAGCCCCAGCAGCGCCGCGGCCAGCGAACATTCGGCCCGGTAAAACGGCAGCAGATACACCGCCGGGACCTGGTTGCCGCCGGTGGTGCGCACCGTCTCCCGCACCACCCCTTCCTCGGCGACCAGCTCCTCCAGGCAGGGCCCGACCTGCTCGGCGTCCACCTGGAGGATCTTGGCGGTCTCACTCAGCAGGTTCGGCTCCGGCAGGTAGCAGTGCCCGGCGTCGGCGGCCTGCGAGAGCGTGTACCGCAACCCGGCCTTGATCCGCTCCGGGCTGTCGTGCGGAATGCCGACCGCCTGGGCGATGGTGTCGGCGGTCTTGAACCCGATGCCCCACACATCGGCGGCCAGCCGGTAGGGCTCCTTGCGCACCACCTCGATGGCGTCGTCCCCGTAAGTCTTGTAGATGCGGACCGCCAGGGAGGTGGACACCCCCACCTCCGACAGGAACACCATCACCTCTTTGATGGCCTTCTGCTCTTCCCAGGCCTCGGCGATCCGCCGCATCCGCTTGGGCCCCAGCCCGTACACCTCGGTCAGCCGCTCGGGCTCCTCTTCGATGACCCGCAGGATGTCGGTCCCGAAGTGATCGACCATCCGCTCGGCCATCGTCGGCCCGATCCCCTTGATCAGCCCCGATCCCAGGTACCGCCGCAGTCCCTGGACGGTGGCCGGCAGCACCGTGGTGAACGAGTGCACCTGAAACTGCCGCCCGTACTTGGCATGGGAGGTCCACCGCCCCCGCAGCCGCAGGCTTTCGCCGACCTGGGCCCCATGCAGCGGCCCCACCACGGTCAGCAGCTCATTCCCCGACCGCTCGGTGGCGATGCGCGCGATGGTGTACCCGGTCTCCTCGTTGACGAAGGTGATGCGCTCCAGCACCCCTTCCAGCACCGACTCGCCCCGCACCGCCCCGGACGCAACAGCCTCGGGCAAGGGACGCCGCTCATCCACGTCGGCCATTCTGCCGCCCCTGCCCGCGCTCTTCGCCGAGATCGCCCATGCCGCCCGTATCGGCGCACGGCCGACGTGCACGGAGGGAGTGAGCCTCTCCCCACCAGGCCGTTCCCGGCGGCTCGGGACGTGGCGGTCGGGAACGCCGCCGCTGCCGTCGTGACCTGGGAGACCGCCCGGGTTCGAAGCGCCGTCTCTCACGCCTGGGGCTCCGGTGGGGCGGGCTCGTCCGGAGACTCGGGCGGCGGCATGAATCGGCGTTTGATCTCTTCGGCCTCCTCCGGGAAGCCCTCCTGCTCCAGCCATTGGGCGAGGCGGCAGGCGCGCAGGTACCCGTCCGCACTGCCCTTCGGCCAGCCCAGGGACTCCAAGAACGCCGCCAGATGATCAACGGGGGAGGACGGGGCCGGGAAGGCCCCGTTGCGGTGCGCGGCGTCCGGGACGAAACACCGCAGCACCTCCGGGAGATTCTCGTTGTTGGCCGCGGCGGACAGGGACGCGAGCAGGGGGATGCTCTCCACTGTCTGCTCCAGCTTCTCGTCGTTGCGGGCCAGCCACCACACCACCGCGCTCCCCGGGTCCTTCAGGACGTCCTTGCCGAGGTAGTCGCGTTTGCTCTGCTCATAGGTGCGGGCGTGCTCCCACAGCTCTTTCTCCTTGCGCACGCCGGCGAGCCGCTCCAGGCGCTCCCGGTCCTCCTCGGGCAGGGCGAGCTGGACGGACTCGGCCATGGCCAGGACGCTCCCGGTCTCGTCGGGCTGCGCCCAGCCCAGGACTCCGCCCAGTTCGTGCCGCAGGAGGGAAACGTGCTCAGGGGGGTAGCGGCGCGTGACGACCATGGCGCGTTTGACGATGGCGTTGGCGGCGAGCGCGGCCATGTTGACGCGGGGCTCGTCCGGGACGTGCCCGGTCGGCACCCACCGGACGGCCGCCGAGAACAGGAAGTAGTAGTCCTCCCGGGAGCTGGGGAGCCGAACGTCGGAGACCTGCTCGGTGACGGGAGAGGGCGAAGGTTCGGGCCGGTGGATGAATTCGGGCTCCGCCGTTTCGCGGAGGAGGAACTCCGGCCCGGTCCGCACTAGCAGCGCTCCCACGCCCGCGATCACGAACGCCAGGGCGAGGGACACCCACAGCGGCCAGGGCCGTAGGAAAACGAGGCCGAGGAGGATCAGCCCGGCGGCTATCGCCGAATAGGTGAGACGTCCGGTGAGCACGGTGTCCCTCCTCCGCTCAGCGGAGCCGAATGCCCTGCACGTCGTTGATCTGCCGGAACAGGAACTCGCCGATGCACGGCGGCAGCCCTAGCCGGTAGGGGAGGCTGTGCAGGTGAGCGAGGACCCGGGGGTGTTGCGCGGCCCCCTCGATGAGCACGGTGAGCAGCTCGTCGCGGTGGCGTTCGTCCTGGGCCGCCATCTGCAGCCAGCGCCGCACCGTGGGCTCCCACACCTCCTGCGGCGCGGTGAAGGCGGCGTCCCACCCGCGGGTCAGCAGGCGGCGAACGCCGGCCTCGCCGATGAGGGTCCGGTGCCGCGGATCGGGGGCGGTGATGATGTCCGGGGCCGCGATCTGCAGGAAGATGCCGGTGTCGGCCTCGGCGAACCGGCCGCCGCCCGCCCCTTCCCGGGTGAGCCGCGCCAGCAGTTGACGGAAGGAACGGCGGCTCTCGCCGGCCATCTCCACCAGCGCCCGGCGGGCTTCTTCCCGCCAGGTGCGGCGCGCCATGTGGTGCAGCCGGACCAGCGCCGCGTCCGGGTGACGGCTCGCCACCACATCCCGGCAGGCGTCGATCATGAGCTCGGCCAGGCCGCGCGGGATCTCCTTCCTCGTCGCCCATTCGTAAAGGTGCCCTCGGAACCTTTGCCCGTGCCGCTCGTGCCGTAGCCCTCCTTCCAGCAGGATCCTGGCCGCATCCCGCCGTTTGCCCTGCCGGTCGGCCCACCGTTCGATCAGCTTTTTCATCACGTCGTCGTGCCGGTCGCCCAGGCACTGCTCGGCGAACCGTTCGATCAGCTTCCGCCACTCCGCCGGTGAGATCTCCGGAGAGTCGGCGATCTGCTCCAGCCAGACCGGCAGGTGCTCGCGCAACTGGGGAAGGTTGACCCAGAAGTAAGAACGCACCGCCGCGTCGTAGGTGAACTCACGGAACCGCACGGCACGGGAGGAGGCGTCGATCTCCGCGCCGATCTCTCTGAGGCGTTCGCCGAACGTCGCCCCGTCGAGAGGAGCGTCGTCTCCGTGGGCGCTTCCCAGTATTTCCAGCAGGAGCGAGCTGGCCCGGTAGACGCCGTCAACGTGGGCGCCGTGCAGCATGCTCACGGTCAGCAGCAGGGCGCGCTGCGCACCCTCCCGCAGTTGCTCGGCTTGTTCGGCGGCGGCCTTGGGAAGGTGGAAGAACGCCCTCTCCGTAAGGGACCACCACGAGGTGAGGTTTCCCTCGCCTCCCGTGCTGTTCCGGGCTTTGATGAGGGAGCTGACGAAAGACGATATCTTCCCCAGGCTGGTCTGCTTTTCCAGGATCTGGGACGGGGGGAGCTCCCAGTCCTCCTCCGTCTGGAGGAGCCCTTCCGCTCTGAGGTGCTGAAGCAGCACGCCGCGCCGTTCCGGGGCTTTGATCTCCACTACGTACCGGCTGTGCTCCGAGGGCAGGTCGTGCCTGGGATGGGGCAGCACCACCACCAGGTGGGCCTTGCGTGCGAGCACGGTGTGACGGAGCGCGGGGAGTTCGCCGGAGAACCGCCGCCACTGCTCTTCAGACAGCTCCGACAGGTCGAGCCACAGCCGGTCGCCCTCGGCGATGCGTCCGTCGTTCAGCGGGGCTTCGCCGTCCCGGTCCTCCCAGAGCAGCTCATAGATCTCTGCAGAGCCTTCGCCTTCCTCCCAGAGCAGCATCTTCGCGGTGGCGATTCGGCCGCTGCCCGAAGGCGCGTCGAGGAACACGGTCCGGTGCTCCCGCAGGACGTCCAGGGCTCGACCGAACCCTTCCGGGCGTACGAAGCGCAGGAAAAGCCGCCGCAGGTCCTCCGCCGGGTGCCTGCGGCGACTTCTGCCGGGCGTCTGGGGCGGGGAGAAGTAGAAGGTGTTGTTCTGCGGGCCGTTGCCCAAGTGGGCCGGGCCGGCGGTGCTCTGAAAGAACGGGACCGGCGGCTCGTTCACCGCTCCTCCTCGCGGTCTTGGGACTGCCCGAAGCTGTGGCCGAGGTTCCCGCGCAGGTCACCCGCGACGTAGGTGCCGCCGTCCCTGAAGGAGATGTTGTTCTGGTCTCCTGTGCCCAGGTGGAAGGCGCCGTGGCCGCCTTTGAGGTCGTAGCCGACGACACCGTTGAAGTCCCGGGTCTGCACGACCGGTCCCTGGTGCACCTGGCCGACTGAGTTCCGCGTCGTCCCGGCCTCCGGGGCGGCCGGGGCGTTCCGGTCCGCCTCCCGGAGGGCCGGCACGAGCTTGGTGAGCGTGTCGCCGATTCGGGCCAGGTCGCCTTTGTTGTCGCGGACGTCGAGGCGAAGGGACTGCATGTCGGCGAGCCAGCGCAGCTCCCGGGGCAGCTCGGCGCGGTCGAGGCGGGCGGCGCCGCGGCCCTTCAAGACCGGAAGGACGGGGATCCCGCACTCCCGGGCCTCCAGGAGCTCGCGGCGCACCCAGTCGTCCGCTTTCCTGAGCCGGGGGTCGCGGGCCCACTCCGGCCCGATGACGGCGATCAGCACCGAGCAGCGCCGCACCGCCTGGCGCAGCCACCGGGTGTAGTCCTCCCCGGGCGGGATGGACTTGCCGGCCCGGAAGATCCGGTCGTCGCCGAAGCGGTGGGACAGGGCCTGCTCCAGCAGCGCGGCGGCTTCGTCGCCGTCTCCCGTGCGGTAGTTGATGAAAACCTCGTGCATGCGAAAATCGCCCTTTCTGCAAGTGGTGGACTGGGGTTTCGACGTGCGGCCTCAGCGGGCCGGGGCGCCTCGGCGCGTCCGAGAGGCCGGGCGGGTCACCGCGGCGCCCGCATCCGGGGCGGTGGGGACGGCGGGCCGGGAAGGTTTATCGCAGCGCCGAGCCGAGCTCCGGCAGCAGCGCGCGCACCGAGGCGTTCTTCGGGTACCGGGCCAGCGTGCGGGCCAGGGCGCGCAGGTCGGTGGCGATGGTGGCCGACCCCACCGCGGCCGCACCCTCCAGCAGGGGCCGGGTCAGCCGGCAGGCGTGCTCGATCTCACCGGCCGCCGCGTAGGCGAGTGCGCGGCGCGCCCCGTAGCGGACGCGGGTCCGCAGGGCCTGCGGCGGCACGCGGGCCAGTTGCCGGTCCAAGACCTCCGCGGCGGCCTGGGGCCGCCCCAGGTCGTGCAGGCACCAGCCTTTGACCATCTCGGCGGGGTCGGGGAGGTGCATGCTGCCGATGACCGGCGCGTCCGAGTCCGATGCACCCTTGGCGAGCAGGGCGCGGGCCCGGTCCAGGCTGCGCATGCACGCGTCGTAGTCACCCGCCAGCGCATGCCCTTGCGCCTCCCGCTGCGCCGCCAGCCCGCGGATCCGCGGGGGCGCCTTCCGGTCCTGCGCCCGGGCGGCGAGGGCGATGGTCTGCGCGGCGTCGCCGCGGTAGAGCGTGATGAGGGCGCGCCGGACGAACCCGTAGGCGCTGAGCTGGTGGTCCTCGCCCGCGGCCGCGAGATCGACGGCGCGTTGCGTCCACCACAGCGCGGCCCGCTCATCGCCGCTCTCTTGGACCAGCCAGCCGACGTACTCGGCGTAACGGGAGCCGAGCCGCAGCAGCTCTTGGCGCAGCCGGGGCCCGCCGCGCACGGCCAGCTCGCGGAGCGTGTGCGTCTGCGCGATGAGCACGGGCAGCAGCAGCCCCGGCTCGACCGACTGTCCCAGCCGCCGATAGTGATCGAACAGCGCCCGGGAAAGCCCCAGCAGCGAGGTGTCGGAGACCTTTTCCTGGAATTTCGGGCCGTCCATTCCGAAGACGGCCAGGGACGCGGCACCGGCCGTCACCGCCTGGCGGCGGCTCAAGGAATGGAACCGGTTGGGACCGTCCACGGACATTTCCATCAGCCACACTTCGTTCTCGCCGTTTTTGGAAGTTTCCTCGGCTCCCGCGTCCGCGGCTTTCGGGCCGGCCCATGTCTCCCGCGCCAGACGGACGAGCGCCCCGCCGGCTTTGAGCTCGGCGTCGCACCGGCTCACCAGCCCGGGGCTCGGCTTTTTGAGCCCCCGCTCCACCTTGCTCAACTGGCTCTTGCTGTAATGGACGCGCAACGCCAGACCGGTAAGGCTCAACCCGGCCGCAAGACGTCTCCGGCGCAGTTCCTCCCCGAACCGGCCCGGTTTCTCGACCACCCGCACCTCCTCGCCCGCCGCCTGCGTGACTGAGAGCCCTGCACGTCAGATTCCTGTAGCGAATGGTGACGAACAAGCCCTGGACGGCGTTTCCCGTTTCCTCTTGGCCGTCTCCGGGAGAGCAGAGGAATTCCTCGGCGTCGGAAGGGGAGAAAACAAGAGATCATCGCAGCGCGAGAGCGCTTCCGTGAGACGCGCAGACGGTGGGATCGGCGAGGAGGGCAGCCGGTGATGGGACGACGTGGAGTGGCCTGGGCGGGTGTGCTCGGCACGCTGGTGGCCGCGGTGGCGATGCTCCTGTACTGGCGGGTCAGAGGGCTGGAGGAGGCCGGCTGGCTGGCCGGTGTGCTGGGGACGCTGGCCGGGATGGCCGCGTTGGCGCTCACTTTGCTGGACCGAGTACGTCCTCGTCCGGCGCCCGTCCCTTCGGGAGAGCCGGAACCGGCGAGCGCGCCCGGCCGGCAGTCTGTTCACGGCGGCGGGGACACGATCAACACCATCAGGGGAGTTGTCAGCGCCGGCCCGTTGATCATGGGGCGTGACATCACCGTCGCAGACCGATCTTATTGCCGACAGGGGAGCCCTTCGATATCGACAGAAGGCCCGCAAGGCGGGACAGGACAAATGATCGGGAGCGAGCCTTCTTCTTATGAGGGGAACGGCGGACTACGTGAACTATAGCGGCTGCCGGATGCCGACTTCCGCGTCAATCGAGAGTACGCCACCGGTACGGCGAATCATATGACCTGACTATGGTCAGGTAAATCGCGCTCCTGGAGGTGATGGCCAGGTGACACTAAAGTCTATTGGTCATCTTCATTTCACCCTCGAGTGGGACGAGTGAGACTCGGAAAGCGCGTCCTGTATCGCAGATAACGGGCTGGCGTGGGCGTCCGGCGCCACCATGGTGCTGACCTGCTTGTACGGTGGCTACTCGCCACCCATGATCACCGAGGGTTCAATCGTGACGTGCTCTTCGGCGAGCGAACACCTCAACTAGATCGACTTGCCCGCAGGCCCGCACCCGATAGGTGCAGGTCTGCGGGCCCAGCAGTGAAACTGGCCGTCAAAACCAGACCGCCGAGAAGTCACGAAAGGTAGATGGCCGGGCGCTGCCGCATCACTTTTGAGTCCGCTCCGCCAGCCTTGAATAACCGCCGCAGGTTGACCTCTCGGAGCGCAGCCGGAATCCGTATTCGGAGCGGTACGGCCCACGAGGCGCCGACGCTCACCCCATGCCGGAGCAAGCTCCAAAAATCCCGGTCAGAGGACCGGGGGACCCAAAGGACGGACTTTTTCAAGGACGTTCAGGTCGTCTTCATCCAAAGGGATGCGGGCGGCGGCCAGGTTCTCCTCCAGATGGGCCAGGGAGCTCGTGCCGGGGATCGGCAGCATGCGGTCGTAGCGGGCCAGCAGCCATGCCAGGGCGATCTGGGAGGCCGTGGCGTGGTGCTTGGCCGCCACCGATGCGATCGCCGGGTCGTTCGCGAGGGCCTGCGGGCCGCCGGTGAACGCCGAGCCGAGCGGGTAGTACGGGACGTAGGCGATGCCGCGCTCCCGGCACAGCTCGAGGACCGGCTCGTCTGCGCGGTTTCCGATGCCGTACGCGTTCTGCACCGCGGCGATCGGGGCGATGCCCAGGGCCGCCTTGAGGTCGTCGGCCGAGGCCGCCGACAGGCCGATGAGGCCGACCTTGCCCTCATCGCGCAGCTCGGTCAGGGTGCCGAGCCGATCGGCGAGCGGCACCGGGTCCGGACCGGAGCCTCCGACGCCCAGCCGCAGGTACACCAGGTCGATCCGGTCGAGCCGCAAGGTGCGCAGGTCCTGCTCGACGGTCGCCCGGAGCTGCTCGGGACGGGAGGCGCGGATCCAGGCGCCCGTCGCGTCCCGGGCGCCGCCGACCTTCGTCGCGATGAGCAGGCCGTCCGGGTAGGGGTGCAGTACCTCGGCGATGAGTTCGTTGACGACATCGGGGCCGTAGACCTGCGCGGTGTCGATGTGGTCGACGCCGAGTTCCACGGCGCGGCGCAGGACGGCGCGGGCCGCGTCCGGGTCCTTGGGCGGCCCGAACACTCCTGGACCGGCGAGCTGCATCGCCCCGAACCCGATGCGCCGCACGGCCTTGTCACCAAGCGAAACGGTCTGCTTTGCCATGGCCCCACTGTCGGCTCCGCGCACCGCTCTCAACCAGAGACGGCGAGATCCTGGGACGGACAGACCCACCCTCATCGACGCACCCGGCGCCTACCGTGGAACCATGACCAAAAACGGCGAGCTGCGGGACTTCCTGCGCACCCGCCGGGCGCGGCTCCGCCCCGAGGACGTGGGCATCCGGGCCGCCGGCCGGCGCCGCGTCCCGGGACTGCGGCGCGAAGAGGTCGCGATGCTGGCCGGCGTGAGCCTGGACTACTACACGCGCCTGGAGCAGGGCCGCCGGAACCTGCAACCGTCCGGCCAGGTGCTCGACGCGATCGCCCGCGCGCTGCGGCTGACCGAGGTCGAACGGATGTACCTGCACAACCTCGCCCGCTCGGCGACCGTCGCGTCTGAGCCCGAGCGGCCGCGGCTTGCGCCCTTGGACGCGGGCACCCGCCTGATGCTCGACGGCCTCGGCATTCCCGCCGTCGTCGTCGACGTGCGCGGCGACGTCCACGCCGCCAACCGTCTGGGACGTGCCCTGCTGCCCGGCCTCGAACCGGGGGCCAACCACGCGCGCTGGCTGTTCCTCGACCCCGCGACGCGCGCCCTGCTGCCCGACTGGGAGATGACTGCGCGCCTGAGCGTCGCCGTCCTGCGCGAGGCCGCGGCCCGCTACCCGCGCGACAGGCGGCTGTGCACGCTCATCGGTGAACTGTCCGTCGCCAGCCCCGAGTTCCGCACCTGGTGGGCCGAGCATGAGGTCGACACACGGTGCCGGGGCCCCAAGCGGTTCCGCCATCCCCTCGTCGGCGAGCTCACCTTGCACGTCGAGGCGTTGCAGCTCCAAGACGGGGAACGCTGGCTCTACGCCTACTCGGCCGAACCCGGCTCTCCTTCCGCCGAGGCGCTGCGGCTTCTCGGCACGTGGGCCGCGACCGAGGACACGGCTCCAAAACAGCGCCCCGTCTCCCGGACGGCCGCTTCGTAACGGTGAACGGTGAGGCTGAGAGTGAACCTTTTTCAGCGCGTGGTCTCAGGCGGCTGAGACGGGGCCTCGGTGGCGCGCGGTGCCGTGCCGTTGGGCACCGCCGGACAGGACGAGCCGGATCACACCGTCTGCCGTTCGAAGAGGCGAAAACAGGCTCACGATGCATGAGGGGCGAACCGGCCCACCACCCTCGGATGGGCATCGGGAACTCATCCCGCCTCGCGCGGCGACATCAAGGGAGAGGGGTCCAGGTACTCCTCGATGCGGGTGATGCGCCCGTCCCGGACCTGCAGGTAGATGGCGGCGGGAATGGCGATGTTCCGGCCGTCGGACAGCCGTCCGTGAAGGATGTGCTGCTGGAGTACTCCATCCCCGGTATCTGCCTGGCGGATGATCTCATAGCGGACGTCGGAGACGGTGCGGCGGAACGCCTTGAGGACTTTCAGGCTCTGCTCAAGGTCCTGTTCGACCTGGTCGTAGTTGTGCCAGACGACTATGTCCGGCGCGTAGATCTCACGGATCGCCTCGATGTCCCCGGACTCGAGGGCGGCGAAGAACGCTGAGACGATCTCCCGGCTCATGGGGACTCCTTCCACGGAGGTGGGTTCGAAGGCCGGCTCCTCGTGGGGGCGGACCTGGCGGCGGGCCGAGCACACTCGAGGCGACCTTCTCGTGGACCTCCTCCTACGGCAAGCCCCGCGTTCTTTTCAGGTTCACGCCGTTCGGATGCGCACCGGGCAGGTCGGCGGGGTGCTCGGGCGGCGAGGGTGACGTTTCGGCCGCATGCCGGTGCCGCTGTGCAGCGGAGATGGTACATTCCAACCAGTTGGTATGAAGTATCCGCCCGGTGGGCCGCCCGGCCGGTCCGCTCGCCGCGACCGCCATCGTGATCGTCGCCACGGTCCCGCCCTGCGTCCCTACCGGCTACATTACGACCAGTCGGAATGGAGTGCAGCCATGCGCACGCCTCAGCGGACCGTCGTTCGCGAACCGTACGAACTGCTCGACCTGGTCGGGCGGCAGCTCGGCGTCAGTGAGCCGAGGACAGTGACGCAAGAGGAGGTCAACCAGTTCGCCGACATCACCCACGACCATCAGTGGATTCACGTCGACGTCGAACGGGCCAAGGCCGGCCCCTTCGGCGGTACGATCGTCCACGGTTTCCTGACCCTTGCGCTCGTTCCGCGGCTTCTCGCAGACATCCTCACCGTCGAGAACTTCTCGATGGGCATCAACTACGGGCTCGACCGGGTGCGGTTCGTCAAGCCGCTCCGCCCGGGTACGGAGATTCAGGGCGTTGCCACGCTCGTCTCGGCCAAGCGGATCGACGCCGGCGGCGGCCCGGGAGGAGTGCAGGCCAAGGCGAACGTGGTCGTGGAGTTTGCGGACGACGCCGCTACCTGCTGCGTGGCAGAGATTCTGTTCCGCTACCACACGTGACCCATACCAGAGGGGAAGCGATGGCAGAGCAGGCCGCTGACACAGATGCCGGGCCGGCCGCCAGGCAGGCATCGTCGTCCCGGGCAGCCGACGCGGGCTGGAGGTGGGCCGACGGCTACGATCCGCAGCGAACCCGCCGGGAGATCGTCGACAGCGCGCTCTACCTGTTCGAGCGCAACGGCTTCGACCGCACCTCGCTCACACAGATCGTTTCCCGCGCCAACCTCACCAAGGGCGCTTTCTACCACCATTTCAAAAGCAAAGAGGACCTGCTCTGGCAGATCCAGAACGAGTACCTCGACCGGCAGATCGAACTCGCCCAGGGGATTTTGGCCGGGGACTCCGATCCCGTCGAGCAGCTTCGCGCGCTGATCCGCCTCAGTCTCGCCGGCATCGCCACCTACCGGGCGCACGTGGCGATCTTCTACCAGGAAAGGCGGCACCTGACCGGCGAGCGGCTCCGGTCGGTGACCGAGAAACGGGACATCCTGGAGAACATGTTCCGCGACGTCGTCCGGCGCGGCATCGAGGCCGGGGTGTTCCGCGGCGAGCTGAACGAGCGGATCGCCACCTACGGCATCATCGGCATGTGCGCCTCCGCCTTCCAGTGGTTCAAACCCGAGGGCGACTTCGGCGTCGACGAGCTCGCCGACCAGTTCTGTGAGCTGATCCTCGTGGGGCTGCTGACCGAGTAGGGACGCGTGCGCGAGCGGCGGTGCCCGCACCGCGCGGGCACCGCCGCCTGGGGTCACCGAACCTTTTCCGACACCTGGTCCAGGGCATCGGGGACGGGAGCCCCGATGCTCCCCGGCGCCGTGACGTTGCAGGTCACGGGCTCGCCCCGGCTTCGAGGCCCCCGCCTGCGCCCTGTGAAGACGGCGCGTTGAAAAAGGTTCACTCGGCCGTGGCGACGACCGGCGTGGTGAAACGTCCCTGGTAGAACGACAAGGCCGGCACCTCGGTGGGCTTCAGATGCACGTGGTCCACCGCCACCAGGATGATCGCGTGGTCGCCGCTGGTGATGATCTCGTCGCGGCGGCCGACGAGGATCGCGGGGGTCTCCTTCAGCAGCGGGACGCCGCCCGGGCCGGGCGTCCACCCGACACCGCCGAGCCGCTGCGCGCCGGTGAGCCCCGAGGTGGCGAACCGCCGGGCGATGTCCTCCTGGTCCCGGCTCAGGATGTGGATCGCGATGCGCTCCGCCGCGGTCAGCGCCGCATAGCTGGAGGAGGAGTTCGCCAGGCAGAACAGCACCTTGGCCGGCTCCAGCGAGACCGAGGTGAAGGAGTTGACGGTGAGCGCCGCCAGCCGTCCGTCGGCGGCCACCGCCGTCACCGCGGTGACACCGGTCGGGAACTGGCCGCACACGCGGCGGAACAGGCCAGAGTCGAAAAGCGGTTCGGTCATCATCGGGTCACCGCCGGGGAGGGGTAGTCGGGGCGCAGCCGGTCCTTGAGCTGGATCAGGCACACGGTGTGGCCTGCGGGGTCCTTCACCAGGTGCAATGGTCCGTACGGCCCGTCGATCGGGCCGATGAGCGGGGCGCCGCCGAGCTCGACCGCCTGCGCGACCGCCGCATCCAGCTCGGTGACGCCGAAGTAGGTGATCCACCTGGACGGGACGCAGTTCGGCCACGCGTTGTCCAGCTCCAGCACTCCCGCGACGGGCACGTCGTCGAGGGTGAGGACCGTGTAGGGACGGCCGGTGGGCGTGTCGGTGCGCAGGTGGGTGCCGTAGCCGAACAGCGACCGGTAGTACGTCACCGACTGCTGCGGCTCGCCGGTGTTCAGCTCGTTCCAGCACAGCGCCCCGGGGAGGTTGAGCAGCTGCACGCCCAGGCGGGCCTCCCCCTGGTAGAGGCCGAACACCGCGCCGAACGGGTCGATCACCGTGGCCCCGGTCCCGGCCGCCGGCAGGTGCCGCGGCGGCGTCACCACCTCCCCGCCCAGGGCGACGGCGCGGCGCACCGCGTCCTCGATCCCGTCGACGGCGAAGTAGGTGAGCCAGCCGTGCGGCCGGCCGCCGTGCAGGCCGCTTTCGGAGATTCCGGCGACGTCGCGTCCGTCGATGCCGCACATCCGGTAGGTCGACCGGCCGAGCCGCTCGTGCCGGACCGACCAGCCGAGCAGGGCGCTGTAGAACTTCTCGGCGACCTCCGGGCGCGGGGTGCACAGCTCCACCCAGACGGCCTCTCCCGAGCGGAACACCCGCTGTGTCGCGGCTTTGCCCGTGCCGTCGCCGGCTGTGGGGTCCGCCGCCTCGTGCACCGCGTCTGTCACGGTGTGCCTCCGTTGCGTCCGGCGCTGACGATGGTTCGTGCGGCCACCTGGTAGGCGCGGTCGGGGCGGCCGGTGGCGAGGCTGGACTCCACCACCTCGACGACCGCCCGCAGCGTGGCGCCGGGGACCGCCAGCAGCGTGTCGATCACTTCGTCGACGGCGGCGTCGAGGTCGGCGTCCGCCTCGACGACCCGGGCGACCAGCCCCCAGGAGTGCAGCTGGCGGCCGGTCGCGGTCGTCAGCCCGGTGAGCAGCGCGTAGGCGTGGGCGCGCGGCAGCCGCTGCGCGATCACGTGCCCGACCCCGGCGGGGGCGAAGCCGAAGCGCGCTTCGGGCAGGTGCGCCTGGGCGTCCGCGGCCGCCACGGGCAGGTGCACCGCGCTCAGCAGCCCGACCCCGAACCCGATGATCTTGCCGCGCACGCCCGCGACCACCGGCACCGGCAGCCCGCGGATCCGCTCCAGCAGCGCGTCGCTTGCGCGGAGCCGGTCGGCCACCGCGGCCTGCGGGGCACCGGCCAGATCGGCGAACGACGTGGTGTCCCACCCGCCGCAAAAGTGCCTGCCGGCCATCTCCAGCCGGATCAGGGCGCAGGACGGGGCGGCCGCCGCGCCTTCCAGCGCCTCGGTCAGCTCCTGCAGCAGGGCGGCGTCGACGCAGTTGCCCCGTGCGGAGTTGTCGAAGGTCACCCGGGCGACGCGGCCCGCGCGCTCGCTCGTCACTGTGATCGACATGCCCGAATCATACATGCCGGTCGGTATGAAATCTGAAGGCCTTAGGCTGACCTGGCGAGATTTCGGGACAACTGACCTCCCGTGATGCGTTGACTTGATACCGGCTGGTCGGTACTTTGTGGCGAGCGTCACGTGCCAGGGTCCGAATGACCTGGGCGCCATCACCTGACGCTGTGGAGGACCTAGATGATCAGGAAACGTTTGGCACTCTGGCGCCTGCCGGCCATCGCCGTAGGAGCCGCGGTCGCGATCGGCGTCGCCGGTTGCGGGGGGGATTCGGGCACCGACGAGGCGTCCGGACCGGCGAAGATCCGGGTGCTGCTCAATGCTCAGCCGGCCACGCTCGACCCGATCGCCGGTGCGCGGTCGGCACAGGTCGTGTGGGCCACCATGATCGAGCCGCTCATCAACACCGACTCGTCCCTGGAGCCGGAGCGGACGGGCCTCATCACCGACTGGAAGCGCTCCTCCTCCACCAAGTGGACCTTCACGGTGCGCTCCGGGGTGAAGTTCAGCAACGGCGAGCCGGCCGACGCCGCCGCCGTCGCGAACACCCTCAAGCTCACGCGGGACTCCAAGACCTCGATCCTCAAGCCGTACTTTGCGAACGTCGCCTCGATCGAGGCGACCGACGACGCCACCGTCGAGGTCAAGACCAAGCGGCCGCAGTACGACCTGCCGTACCTGCTCACCACCGTGTACCTGGTGCCGCCGAAGTACTACGAGGAGAAGGGCCCCGAGGGCTTCTCCGCCGCCCCGGTCGGCACCGGCCCCTACGTCTTCGAGGAGGCCAAGCCCGGCCGTGAGATCTCGGTCAAGGTGAACCCGGACTACTGGGGTGACAAGCCGAAGAACACCGGGATCACGTTCACGTGGGCGACCGAGGCCTCCCAGCGCCTGGCGCTGCTGCAGAGCAAGAGCGTCGATGTGGCGCTCGACCTGCCGCCCACCCAGGCCGAGCAGGCCCGCAAGGCCGGGCTCCAGGTCGTGGAGACCGAGTCCGCCATGAAGATCACGGCGTTCCTCGACGCCACCAAGCCGCCCTTCAACAAGGCCGAGCTGCGCGAGGCGGCCGCGCTCGCCATCAACCGCGACGAGATCGTCCAGGGCATCTTCAACGGCAAGGCCGCCGCCGACGCCGGGGTGCTGAACGTCAAGCCCGGCACCCAGCCGGTCGACAAGGTCACGCCCGACCCGGCCAAGGCCAAGGAGCTCGTCGGGTCGTCCTCGCCGTCGGTCAACCTCACCTACCCGGCCGCCCAGTACACCAACATCAAGGAGGTCGCCGAGTCCATCGGCGCGAGCCTCGAAGGGGTCGGCTTCAAGGTCAAGTACCGGTCGGTCGACTACGGCACCCTCGTCAAGGAGGTCGCCGGCCGCCAGATCGACGGCATGTACCTGCTCGCCGCGGTGCCGAACGCGGCCATCCCGGACTTCTTCGCCACCGGCTTCATGAAGACCGCGTCGATCACCGGCAACTGCCCCGACCCGAAGATCGACGGGCTGGTCGACAAGGCCCGCGAGCAAAAGGACGCCACGGCGGCGCAGCAGGTCTACGACGAGCTCAACACGCTCGCAGTGGTGGACAAGCACTGCTACGTCCCGCTGTACCGGCAGCTTTACGCCTACGGCACGGGCGAGGGCGTGCAGGGCGTCGTCTACGGGCCGCTGAACACCTTCGACTTCACCGAGGCGACGCGCTGACGATGGCCGACACGCTGAGAATCGAGGTCCCGGCGGGCAACGGCCGGGACCTCCCCGGCCCCGTGGAACAGCCGGTCCTCCTGGTCGAGGGTCTCGTCGTCGAGCACCGCGACGGCACCACGGGCCGGATCTTCCGAGCGGTCGACGGGGTCTCGCTGCGCGTCGCGGCGGGCGAGAGCACCGCGATCGTCGGCGAGTCCGGATCGGGGAAGACGACGCTGGCGATGGCCGCCACGGGCCTGGGGCCCCGCAGCGGCGGCCATATCGAGCTGCTCGGACGCTCACTGGAAAGGCTCAGCCGCCGCGCCCTGCGGCGGCTGCGCCCCGAGGTGCAGATCGTGTTCCAGGACCCGCACGGCTCCCTGGACGCGCGCCAGTCCGTCCGCTCCGGGCTGCGGGAGCTGCGCCGGCTCCAGCCGGAGCGCACCGCCTGGATCGACGACGCCGCGCTGCTGGAACGCGTCCGCCTCTCGGCGGACCTGCTCGACCGCTACCCCCACCAGCTCAGCGGCGGCCAGGCCCAGCGGGTCTGCATCGCGCGCGCCCTGCTCATGCGCCCGCGGCTCATCGTCGCCGACGAGCCCACCTCCGGTCTGGACGTGTCCGTCCAGGCCGACGTGCTCAAGCTGTTGCGGGAAGTACGCCAGACCACGGGAGCGGCCCTGCTCATGATCAGCCACGACCTCGCGGTGGTCCGGTCGGTGTGCCAGACCGTCCACGTCATGCGGCGGGGACGGGTGGTGGAGTCCGGTCCCTGCGAGACCGTCTTCACCGACCCCGCCCACGAGTACACCCGCGAGCTGCTCGCCGCGATGCCCGGAGCGCGCTGGAGGGCCCGCCGATGAGGACGCTCCACCTCCGGCGCACCGCCCTCCGCCTCCTGGTGCTGCTGGCCTCCACGTTCATCGCGCTGACGACGGCGTTCGCGCTCGGCCGCCTCTCTGGCGACCCGACGGTGAACATCCTCGGCCCCACGGCCCCGCCCGAGCAGCGCGAGGCGCTGCGCCATGAGCTCGGCCTCGACCGGCCGCCGCTCACCCAGTACCTCGACTACTTCAGGAGCGTGTTCACCGGCGACTTCGGTGACTCGCTGCAGTTCTACCAGTCCAACACCACGCTGATCCTCGAGCGGCTGCCCTACACCCTGCAGCTGGTCGCCGCCGGCATGACCATTGCCGTGCTGATCGGCGTCCCGCTCGGCGTCCTGGCGGCCACCCGCGAGGGCACCTGGTGGGACCGGGCGGCCTCCACGCTCGCCCTGCTCGGCCAGTCCGTCCCGGTCTTCTGGCTCGGCATGATGCTCGTCGCCCTGTTCGCGGTGAAGCTGGGGTGGCTGCCGGCCGGCCAGTCCGGGACGCCGCGCCACCTGATCCTGCCCGCGGTGACGATGTCGCTGTACCCGATGGCGCACATCGCCAGGCTGACCCGGGCGTCCATGAGCGAGGCGCTCGCCGAGCCGTTCATCGACTCGGCCCGCGCGCGCGGGCTGAGCACCGCCGGCGTGGTGTGGCGGCACGCCTTCAAGAACGCGCTGATGCCGGTGCTGACCATCGTCATCCTGCAGACCGGGATCTTGATGTCGGGGGCCGTCGCGATCGAGTACGTGTACTCCTGGCCGGGCCTCGGTCAGCTCGCCCTCCAGGCGGTCCAGTTCCGCGACTACCCGCTGGTGCAGGCGATCGTCGTGTTCGGCGCCCTCACGTTCGTCGTGCTGAACCTGCTCGTCGACGTGATCCACTCCATCGTCGACCCGAGGGTGAGGTGAGACCGCGGTGAGTCGCCTGGACGTCAAACCCGCCGTGAAGGAGCCGCAGGCTCCCCGGCGGGCCACCGGCGGGGGCCGCCGCACCCGGCGCGCCCGCACCTCGGTGTTCTGGCTGTCGGTGCCGCTGGCGGCGATCGCCGCCCTGGTGTTCATCCTGCCGGTGACGGGCCTGCTGCCGGACGGCGGGCAGAACCTCAGCCAGACGCGGCTGCCGCCGGCGTTCCTTGCGGGCGGCACCTGGGACCACCCCCTCGGCACCGACAAGCGGGGCCAGGACGTCCTCACCGAGCTGGTGACCAGCGGTCGGGTGACGATCCTGATCGGCCTGGTCGGGGCGCTGGTGGCGATCGGGCCCGGGGTGCTGATCGGCATGCTCGCCGGCTACCTGCGCGGCTGGGTGGACCGGGTGATCTCCATCTTCATCGACGCCCAGCTCGCCCTGCCGTTCATCCTCATCGCCCTGGCGATCATCTCCAACCGGGGCAGCTCGCTGCCGGTGCTGTTCTCGGTGCTGGCGCTCACCGGATGGGCCGCCTGCGCCCGCGTGACCCGCTCGGCCACCCGGACCATCCGCGAACAGCAGTTCATCCTCGCCCTGCGCGCCGCCGGTGCGTCCGAGACCCGGATCATCTTCCGGCACGTGCTGCCGAACCTGGCCGGCACGGTCGTCGCGTTGGGAACGCTCCAGATCGGCACGGCGATCCTCATCGAAAGCGCGCTCAGCTTCCTCGGCCTCGGGGTGGTCCCGCCCACGACCAGTTGGGGCTCCATGCTCGCCTCCGGGCAGGACGAGCTGGGCCAGGCCTGGTGGATCGCGTTCTTCCCCGGCCTTGCGATCACCGTGCTGGTCCTGCTGGTGAACCTGCTGGGCGACGCACTGCTGACCCACTACGACCCACGAAAGCGGCGCCGATGAGCGAGCCACCGATGAGCGAACTGCTGAACGTGTCGGGCCTGTCCATCACCGCCCGCGTCTCCCGCGGCGAGCTGCGGCTGCTGGACCGGGTCGATCTGACGATCGGGCGCGGCGAGATCGTCGGGGTCGTCGGGGAGTCCGGGAGCGGCAAGACCACCCTGAGCCGCGCCGTGATCGGGCTTCTTGACCGCAACGTCCGAGTGGACGGCGGCTCGATCTCACTGTCGGGCGAGCAGATCGTGGCACCCGGCGTGGACCGGACCGCCCAGATCCGCGGCAGCGCCGTCGGAATGGTCTTCCAGGACGCCTCCCGATCGCTCAACCCGCTGATGAAGGTGCGCGCACAGCTCGCCGAGGTGCTGCGCCGCCACGTCCCCGGCATCGGCAAGCAGGAGATCGAGCGCCGCTCGGTCGAGGTGCTCGAGCAGATGCGCATCAGCGACGCCGCGCGCGTCCTGAGCAGCTACCCCCACCAGTTGTCGGGCGGGTTGCGGCAGCGGGTCGCGATCGGCCTGGCGGTGGTCACCCGGCCCTCGCTGGTCATCGCCGACGAGTGCACCACGGCGCTGGATGTGACGACCCAGACCAAGGTCGTCGAGCTGTTCCGCACCCTGGTCGGCGAGCTCGGCATCGGCCTGCTGTTCGTCACGCACGACCTCATGCTCGCCAGCGACCTGTGCGACCGGATCGCGGTCATGAACGGCGGCCGGGTCGTGGAGACGGGGCCGGCGATGCAGATCCTCGACCGGCCCGAGCACGACTACACCCGCCGCCTGCTGGCGGCCATCCCGACCTGGACCTGACCGAGGAGGCACGACCTTTTCATGCCCACCTACAGCGGCATCGGCGCCTACGCAGCGTATCTGCCCGCGTACGCGCTGGCCGGCAACAGTCTTGAAGGCGCCGCGCCACGCCGTGGCGGCCCCATCCGCAGCGTCGCCGCGTTCGACGAGGACGCCGTGACGATGGCGGTCGAGGCGCTGCGGGATCTGGCGGCCCGCGCCCCCGGCGGCGACCGGCTCGTCCTCGCCACCACCAGTGCGCCCTACGACGGCAAGACCTCGGCCGGGATCGTGCACGCGGCCCTCGGCCTCGCCCCCGGCGTCGCCGCGGTGGACCTGCACGGCGACCGGGCGGGCGCGACCGCACTGGACCTGGTGATGCGCACCGGCGCCCTGGCCGCCGTCAGCGACATGCGCACGCCCCGCTCGGGCGCCCCCGACGAGCTCGCCCACGGCGACGCCGCCGCCGCGTTCGCCCCCGGCGACGGTGCGGCCGTTGTGCTCGCCCACGCCGGGCAGACCGTGGAGGTGCTGGACCGGTGGCGGCTGCCCGGAGAGCGGCACGAGCACGTGTGGGACGAGCGGTTCACCGCGAGCGTGCTGGTCGCCGCGGCCAAGGACGCCGCGCGGCGGGCCCTGGCCGACGCCGGCCTGGAGTCCGTCGATCACGTGGTCGTGGCGTCCCCCAACGCCCGCGCCGCCGCGACGCTGCGCCGCGCCTTCGGCGGCTCCGGCGCCGACGCCGAGGTCGAGCGGCTCACCGGCCACACCGGCGCCGCGCACCTGGGGCTGCTGCTCGCCGCCACGTTGGATGCGGCCGAGCCCGGCCAGACGATCCTGGCGCTGTCGGCGGCCGAGGGCGCCGACGCGTTCGTGCTGCGCGTCGGCGACGGCGTGCGCGCGGCCCGGGCCGGCCGCCCGGTGCGCGAGCAGCTCGCCGCTCGCGAGCACCTCGCCTACGGCCGCTACCTGCGCTGGCGGGGCCTGCTGGAAGTGCAGGGCCCGGCGCGCCCGGCCGCCCCGGCCCCGGCCGCCCCGCCGATGTACCGGCGGGCCGCCTGGAAGTACCGCCTGGAGGGCGCCCACTGCGGCTCCTGCGGCGGCATCACCACCCCGCCGGGCAAGGCGTGCGCCGCGTGCGGCGACGTCGCGGAGCAGCCCCGCACCGTCTCGCTGCGCGACCAGGTCGCCACCGTCGTGTCGGTCACCCGGGACCGGCTGACCACCATGCCCGAGGCCGAGGTCGCGATCGTCGTCGCCGACGTGGCGGTCGAGGGCAGCCGCGGCGGCCGGCTCACCGCCTACGCCACCGACGTCGCCCCCGGCGCCATCACCGTGGGCATGACGATGCGGCCCACGTTCCGGCGGCTGTGGAGCACCGACGCGATCCACAACTACTTCTGGAAGCTTCGCCCGTGGAAGGCCACCAATGACGACTAGACGCCTGGCCCACGACGTCGCCATCGTCGCGATGGGCTGCACCCCGTTCGGCGACCACTGGGGGGCCTCGGCCGACGACCTGCTCGTCGATGCCGTCACCGAGTGCATGGCCTCCCTGCCGGGGATGTCGGTGCACGACATCGACGCCTTCTGGGTCGGCACCCAGGGCTCGGGCCTGTCCGGCCAGGTGCTGGCCCGGCCGCTGCGCCTGACAGACAAGCCGGTGACGCGCGTGGAGAACTACTGCGCCACCGGGTCGGAGGCCTTCCGCAACGCCGTCTTCGGCGTGGCCTCCGGCGCCTACGACATCGTCATGGCCGCCGGCGTCGAGAAGCTCAAAGACAGCTCCCAATCCGGCCTGTCGGCGGTGCTGCCGCCCGCCGACGGCACCGACGTGGACTGGACCGCCCCGGCCGGGTTCTCCCTGCTGGTCCCGGCCTACCAGCAGGCCTACGGCGTCTCCGATGCGGACATGCGCCGCGCGCTGACCCACGTGGCGGTCAAGAACCACGCCAACGGCGCCCTGAACGAACGCGCCCAGTTCCGCAGGCCCGTCACGCCCGAGGCGGTGGAGAAATCCCCGCGCATCGCGGGCGCGCTCGGCGTCATGGACTGCTCGGGGGTCTCCGACGGCGCCGCCGCGGCCGTCATCGTCCGCGCCGAGGACGCCCACAAGTACACCGACAGGCCCGTCTACCTCAAGGGCATGAGCTTCGTGGCCGGGTCCGGCTCCGGGCTCGCCGCCACCGGCTACGACTTCACCACCTTCCCCGAGGTGGTGACCGCCGCCCGGCGCGCCTACGAGCAGGCCGGCGTGACCGACCCGGCCCGGGAGATCTCACTGGCCGAGGTGCACGACTGCTTCACCCCGACCGAGATCGTCCTCATGGAGGACCTGGGGTTCTCCGAACGCGGGAAGGCCTGGCGCGATGTGCTGGACGGCCGCTACGACCTGCGCGGCGCCCTGCCGGTCAACACCGACGGCGGCCTGAAGTCCTTCGGCCACCCGATCGGCGCCACCGGCCTGCGAATGATGTTCGAGTGCTTCACGCAGTTGCGCGGCGAGGCCGGTGAGCGGCAGGTCGAGGGGGCCCGGCTCGCCGTCGCGCAGAACCTCGGCGGCCAGCCCGGCTCGACGGTCGCCTTCGTCGCTGTGCTGGGGAGTGAGCGGTGAGCAGGGCAGTGGACTTCGACGGACAGGTCGTCATCGTCACCGGGGCCGGCCACGGCATCGGCCGTGCGCACGCGTTCATGCTGGCCGAGCACGGCGCCCGCGTGGTCGTCAACGACGTCGGCGGGGCCGTGGACGGGACGGGCTCCTCGCCCGTCGCCGAGGAGGTCGCCCGGCAGATCCGCGACCGGGGCGGCGTCGCCGTCGCCTCCACCGACTCGGTGGCCACGGTCGAGGGCGGCGCCGCGCTGGTGCAGCGCGCCATCGAGGAGTTCGGGTGCGTGGACGCGGTCATCCACAACGCCGGGATCCTGCGGGACCGCACCTTCGCCAAGCTGTCGGACGAGGACGTCACCGCGGTGCTGGAGGTGCACCTGCTGGGCGCCTTCAACGTGCTGCGCCCGGCCTGGAAGCACATGGTCGAGCGGCGCTACGGCCGCATCGTGCTCACCACCTCGGCCTCCGGCCTGCTCGGAACGTTCGGGCAGTCCAACTACGCCGCCGCCAAGGCCGGCCTGATCGGTTTGATGAACGTGCTGTCGCTGGAGGGCCCCCGCTACGGGATCTGTGTCAACGCGGTCGCGCCGACCGCCGCGACCCGCATGACCGAGGGCCTGCTCGGCGAGCTGGCCGACCGGTTCGACCCGCGGCATGTGGCGGCGGTCGCCACGTTCCTGGCCTCCCCGAGCTGCGAGCTGAACCGGCACATCCTCACCGTCGGCGGCGGCCGGGTCGGGCGCATCTTCATCGGGGTGACCCCCGGCTGGTACTCCGGGCCCGAGCCGGCCTCCCCGGACGACATCGCCGCCTCCATCGAGGAGATCTGCTCGCTGTCTGACCACATCGTCCCCCAGAGCGGCCAGGACGAGGTGGCGCTCATCCAGCGGGTTCTGGGCACCTAGCCCCACCGTTCGCGCCCCGCCCGCACCGGCCGCCTCACCGGTTGCGGGCGGGGCGTTCACCGAGTCGTCCAGACCGTCCAGGGGAGGAGGATCCTCATGCCCGTCAGCGAGATCCATCACGTGGCGATGATCGTGTCGGACCTCGACCGCGCCGCCGACTTCTATGAAAAGGCCCTCGGCTACCGCAAGACGCTGCGCGCCGAGGTCGGCGGGCCCGGCATCGAAGAGTCGCTCGCCCTGCCGAAGGGAACCACCGGCAGGGTCCAGTACCTGCAGGGGCCGAGCCAGATCGGCCAGCTCGAGCTCATCGAGTGGAACGCACCCGCCGAGCGCACCGCCACCGCCGGGCACCGCGAGCTCGGCCCGTTCCTGCTCAGTTTCCAGGTGCCGCACGAGGAGATCGAGGAGGTCTACCGGCGGATCTCCGGCCTCGGCGCCGAGTGCCTCGGCCCGCCGCGCCGGGTCCTGCTGGACAACTACGGCTACATCACCGCGTTCGCCGCCCGCGACCTGGACGGCAACCTGCTGGAGTTCGTCAGCCTGCCGAGCCGCGAGGAGATCAAGGCCTTCCGCGACAAGCAGGCGGAGGCAAAGGACTGATGGCCACGAGCAACTTCAGTGAGACGCTCCGGCTGCAGGCGCTGCGCCGCGCCGACCGCGAGGCGCTCGTCGATGGCGACGGGCGCTGGACCTACGCCGAGTTGGACGCCGAGGTGGACCGGCACGCCGCCGCGCTGCGCGACGCCGGGGTCACCCCCTCTGACCTGGTCGGCGTGCTGGGCCGCAACACCGCCACCTACATCTTCGAACTGCTGGCCCTCAGCCGCCTCGGCGCCATCGGCGTGCCGCTGAACTGGCGGCTGCACCCCGCCGAGCAGGCCTACATCATCGGCCACGCCGGCATCACCGGCCTGCTGTACGACGACGATTTCCGTGACGTGGCCGAGCACGTCGCCCGGCACACCGACCTGCGGGTCACCGTCGCCAACCAGCAGGAGGTGATCGAGGGCGCGGTGCGCCTGGAGGACCTGCTCGCGGCGCAGCCGCCGGGCGTCCGCGTCGCGGACGCCGAGAAGGACTCCGACGACATCCACCGGCTGCTGTACACCTCCGGCACCACCTCCCGGCCCAAGGGCGTCATCCACACCTACGGCAACCTCATCGCCAACCACCGCGCCCAGCTCCTGGAGCTGGAGCTCACCCAGGCCGACCGGATCCTCATCTCCGCGCCGCTGTTCCACGTCAGCGGCCTGGAGGCGCCGGGCCTGGCGACCTTCGTGGCCGGGGCGACGATGGTGCTGACCCCGTCTTTCAAGGCGCCCGACATCGCCCGGATCGTCGCCGAGGAACGCATCACCGGGTTGGTGCTGGCCGCGCAGATCCTGTTCGACCTGATGAAGCTGGATCCGCGGCCCGACTTCGACTCGGTGCGCTACCTGCTGTTCGCCGGCGTGGCGCCGGAGGTCCGCCGCCGGGTCAAGCGCATGTTCCCGCACGTGCGCACCATCGACACCTTCGGCATGACCGAGCTGACCAACGGCGCCTGCTACATGGACGCCGCCCACGAGGAGTCCAAGCTGGGGGCCTGCGGCGCGCCGTTCCCCGGCGTCCACATCCGGATCGTGGACGAGGACTTCCGGCCGGTGCCGCCCGGCGTGCCGGGCGAGATCATCGTGCGGGGGGACAAGGTCTCACCCGGCTACTGGAGGGACGAGGAGGCCAACAGGCGCACCCGCCGCGACGGCTGGTTCCGCACCGGCGACGTCGGCAGGCTGGATGAGGACGGCTATCTGTGGTTCGTCGATCGCCGCACCGACCTCATCAAGTCCGGCGGGGAGAACATCGCCGGCGCCGAGGTCGAACGGGTCATCGCCGAGCACCCGCTGGTCGCGGAGGTCGCGGTCATCGGCGTCCCCGACGAACGCTGGGACGAGGTGCCCAAGGCGTTCGTCATCCTGCGCGAGCCCGCACCGGAGGCGGCCGAGGAGATCCGGCGGCACTGCCTGAACAACCTCGCCAAATACAAGGTGCCCAAATACATCGAGGTCGTGGACGCACTGCCGCGCAACGACTCGGGCAAGGTCCTCAAGACCAAGCTGCGCGAGCGGGAGGGCCTGGGATGAGCACCGCGAACCTCGCCCGGATTCTGGGCGCCAACGCGATCCGCTTCGCCGACCGGGAGGCCCTGGTCTACCAGGACCGCTGCTGGACCTACCGGGAGCTGGCCGCCGAGGTGCACGCGCTCGCCGCCGGGCTGCGGGAGCAGGGCGTCGGCCGCGACAGCCGCGTCGCGGTGGTCGCCGGCAACGTCCCCGAGTTCCTCATGCTCTCGCTGGCGCTGGCCAAGCTCGGCGCGGTGTCCGTGCCGCTGAACTACCGGCTCACCGCCGGGGAGCTGCGGCAGTTGATGGAGCGCGCCGCGGTCGAGGCGGTCGCGACCGTCCCGGAGTTCGCGCCGCTGACGGCCGCGGCCACAGCGACGCTCCCGCAGGTCCGCCGCTACGCCCTCGAACCCATCGACGACGCGGGCGGCTGGATCGACGTGCGGTCCCTCATCGCCGCGCACCGGGGCGCCCGAGTGCCCGACGCCGAGTTGGACGATGCGGCGCTGCAGCGGATCGTCTACACCTCCGGCACCACCAGCCTGCCCAAGGGCGTGATGCTCACCCACGGCAATGTCAACGCCAACATGTACGCCCAGATCGTGGAGCTGGGCCTGCGCGCCGATGACCGGATCTTGAACTTCGCGCCCCTGTACCACGTCGGCGGCACCGATCTGCCCGGGTATGCGATCTGGCAGGTCGGCGGGTGCATGGTGCTGCAGCGCCGGTTCGACCCGGCTCGGGTGCTGACCGCGATCGAGGCCGAGCGCATCACCGGCATGGTGGTCGCGGCGACCATGCTCGACATGATGCGCCGCGCGGCCGAGACCACCCGGGCGGACCTGTCGTCGGTGCGCTGGCTGATCTTCTCGCAGGTGTCGCCCGCGCTGTTCAAGGTCGCCCGCGCCCTGTTCCCCAACGCCCGCCTGATCGAGGGCTACGGCCTCACCGAGACCTGCTCGGGCCTGACCTACCTGGATGAGGCCCACATGGAGACCAAGCCGGGCTCGGTGGGGCTGCCGCTGGTCGGGGTGGACGTGCGGGTCGTCGATCCGGCGGGCAATGACGTCGGGGTGGGGGCCGAGGGCGAGGTCGTCGCCCGCGGTCCCAAGGTCAGCCCCGGCTACCTGGACGATCCCGAGGCGACCGCAGAGGCGTTCCGCGACGGCTGGTTCCACACCGGCGACATCGGGTGCTTCGACGAGGACGGCTACCTGTACATCCGCGACCGCCTCAAGGACATGATCCGCAGCGGCGGCGAGAACATGTCGAGCGCCGAGATCGAGAACGTGCTGGCCGATCACCCGAAGGTCCTGGCGGTCGCGGTGGTGGGGGCCCCGCACCCCCGCTGGGTGGAGGTGCCGGTGGCCTTCGTGGTGGGCCGGCCCGGTCTGGACGCCGCCGATCTGATCGAGCACGCCCGGCGGCGGCTGGGCGGGTTCAAGGTCCCCAAGGAGATCTACCTGGTCGAGGAGCTGCCCACCAACCCCTCCGGCAAGATCCTCAAACGGTCCCTGCGCGAGATGCGCCCGAGGCTGACCCCGGACTGGGCCTATGAGGATCGCGACCGGGGGACGGGCGGCGCTTCAGCGGCCGGCGGCCAGCACGAGTGAGAGCGTATGGATCAGGGCGAACCGTTTGCCTCCGATGCCGAGCTCGTCCCACGGCTTGGACCACCTCAGGTGCGGGGCGATCTCCCAGGCCGTCCGGTGGGTCCGCAGCAGCTTCGCCACGGCCTCCAGCTCGGCCTGGTGGAAGGCCTTCAGCTCGGCGGCGCGGGCGGCGACGTCGCGGTAGGGGAACTGGTGGGCCGGGCAGGCGATCTGCACGTCCAGGTCGCGGATGCGGTCCAGGGACGCCAGCAGGTCCCCGGCGGGGTCGTCGCCCGGCAAGCTCGGCACGGCGAGTTGAGTCGGCCCTTCGGCCATCAACGTGTCCCCGGTGAACACCACGCCGCGCGACGTGTCGATGTAGACGGTGTGGCCGTAGGTGTGGCCGGGGGTGTGCAGGCCGAGGAAGGTGACGTCGCCGACGACGTGCTCGCTGTCGCCCTCGGGCGTCAGGTCCGGCTCGAGGCTCTCCGAGTGCTTGGCGACCTTGAGCGCGGCCCGGTACATGGCGTCGGTCACCTCCGGCGGCGCACCGGTCATGTCCAGGGCGCGCCGCAGCTGGACCAGGAAGCCGCCGCGGACGCTTCGCTGGTGGGCGAAGTCGTCGGCGCGTCCCATGACCACTCGCGCCCCGGACAGCGCCCGCACCCGGTCGGCGAACCCGACGTGGTCGGGGTGGTTGTGGGTGAGCAGCACCAGGCGGACGGCCGCCAGGTCGAGCCCGAGCTCGGCGACCGTCGCGGTGAACGACTTCCAGCAGGAGGGGTGTTCGTACCCGGCGTCGATGAGGACGAGCCCGTCGCCGGTCTCCACCAGAAAGACGGTGATGTACCCCAGCGGGCTGTCGCCCAGCGGCACCGGCACCGCCCAGACGCCGCCGGTGACCTGCAGCGGCTCGGGAATGCGGCGGGAACGGTAGGCGGCGGCATGTGCGGTATCGACAGGTATGGACATGCTGGCTGCTCCCCTCTAGTGTGGGCAAAACATACCGGATGGTCGGAATGTACGATAGGGAGCGCAATGAGCCAGGGGACGCAGGAGCAGATCGGCTTCCGGCTGTGGGCGGTGTCCGACCCGGAGCTGTGCGCGATCATCACGGCCGACGATGAGCGCATCACCTACGGCGAGCTGTTCGCCGAGGTGAACCGGGTCTGCCACGGGCTGCGCGCCCAAGGGGTGAACGAGGGCGACACCATCGCCGTCGTCATGACCAACAGCCCCGCCATGGTCACCGCCTACCTGGCGGCCATGCAGTCCGGCATCTACCTGGTCACCATCAACTACCACCTCACCGCCCCCGAGATCGCCTACATCCTCCAAGACAGCGGCGCCAAGGTGGTGCTGTGCTCCCAGCGGGCGGAAGACACCGTGCTGGATGCGGCCGGCCCCGGCGTCAAGGTGTTCGTGGACGGCACCCCCAAGCGGGCCCGTCCGCTCTCGGAGCTGACCGCGGGGATGCCCGCGACCGACCCCGAGCGCACCCCCCACGGGTCGCTGATGATGTACACCTCCGGCACCACCGGCCGCCCCAAGGGCGTCAAGCGCCCCCTGAGCGGCATCAGCGCCGACCAGGGCGCCCTCACCTACGTGTGGCTGTTCAAGGAGTTCGGCATGAGCCGCGACGCCTTCGGCGCCTGGCTGGTGTCGGCCCCGCTGTACCACTCGGCCAACATCACGCCCGCGATCGGCGCGCTGAACTGGGGCGGCACCATGGTGCTCATGGACGGCTGGACCCCCGAGGGCTTCCTGGAGCGGGTCCAGCGGCACCGGGTGACCGGCACCGCCATGGTCCCCACCCACTTCCACCGGCTGCTGCAGCTTCCCAAGGAGGTGCGCGAGCGCTACGACGTCTCCTCGCTGCGGTATGTGCTGCACGGCGCCGCGCCGTGCCCGGTCGAGGTCAAAAAGCAGATCATGGACTGGTTCGGCCCGGTCGTCTACGAGTACTACGGCTCCACCGAGGTCGGCACCACCATCGCCCGGCCCCACGAGTGGCTGGAGCGCCCCGGCACCGTCGGTCGGCCCGCCTCGATCTCCACCCTGAAGATCCTCGACCGGGACGGCAACGAGCTGCCGCCCGGCCAGGTCGGCATCGTCTACATGCGCCAGGGCGACGATGTGGCCGAGTACCACAACGACCCGGAAAAGACCCGCGGCTCCCGCCGCGACGGCCTGATGACCGTCTGGGACATGGGGTACGTCGATGAGGACGGCTACCTGTTCATCACCGGCCGGGCCTCGGAGATGATCCTGGTGGGCGGGGTGAACGTGTACCCGGCCGAGATCGAGGCGGCGCTGCTGGAGCACGAGTGGATCGCGGACGCGGGCGTGCTCGGCGTCCCCCACGACGACTACGGCGAGGTGCCGGTGGCCCACCTGACCCTCACCGACGCCGCCCCCGCGCCCGAGGCCGCCGTGGCGACCGTCCACGAGTACCTCGCCGGGCGGCTGGCCAAGCCCAAGCTGCCCACCGAGTACGTGGTGCACTCGGCGCTGCCGCGCGACCCCAACGGAAAGCTGTACAAGGCCCGGCTCGGCGACGCCCAGGACGCCGTCCGTCTGCCGGCCCCCGCCAAGTGAGAGCGAACAGGAGACCATGGACTTCGACGACACCCCCAAGGAGCGGGCCTTCCGGCAGGAGGTCGGCGCCTGGCTGGATGAGGCGCTCGACGACATCCCGCCCCAAGAAGGCCTGTCGGAGGCGGAGCGCGCCCACTGGTCGCGCATCTGGCAGGAGCGCATCTGCGCCGGGAACTGGGCCGGCCTGTCCTGGCCGGTCGAGTACGGCGGACGCGGCCTGGACTCCACCGCGCAGGCCATCTTCAACGAGGAGGCCGAGCTGCGCGGCGCGCCCTACCCGCTCAACGGGGTCGGCATGTACCTGGCCGGGCCGACCATCATCGTGCACGGCACCGCCGAGCAGAAGGCCCGCCACCTGCCCGGCATCCTCAGCGGCACCGAGTACTGGTGCCAGGGCTTCAGCGAGCCGGGCTCCGGCTCCGACCTGGCCAGCCTGCAGACCAGGGCGGTCAAGGTCGACGGCGGCTGGGTCATCAACGGCTCCAAGATCTGGACCTCCAACGCCCACAACGCCGACAAGTGCCTGCTGCTGGCGCGCACCGACCCGGACGCGCCCAAGCACGAGGGCATCACCTACTTCCTGGCGCCGATGGACCGGTTCACGGTCCGGCCGCTGGTGATGCTCAACGGGGACGCCGAGTTCAACGAGATGTTCCTGGATGAGGTGTTCGTCCCCGATGAGGACGTGCTCGGCGGCGTCGGCAACGGCTGGCGGGTGGCGCTGACCACGCTGGCGTTCGAGCGCGGCACCATGGCGCTGAGCCTGTGGGTGTGGGCGCGGCAGGCCGTCGACCGGCTCACCGACCTGGCGATCGAACGGGGTCTGGCCGACGATACGGCGGTGCTGGACGCGCTCGGCGCGCTGTACGCCGACGCCGAGGCCGTCCGCATCGGGTCGCTGCGCATGATCGGGGAGACCCAGGCCGGCGGTGCGCCCGGCCCGGAGACCTCGGCCCTCAAGAGCCTGTGGGCGGGCGTCGTCCAGGAGGCGAACCGTCTTGCGGTGCAGCTGGACGCCGCCGGCGGGGTGCTGCTCGACGGCGAGGGCGCCGCGGCCCGGATGCGTCATTACCTCCGCTCGCGCGCCCACACGATCGAGGGCGGCACCGAGGAGGTTCAAAAGTCGATTCTCGCGGAGCGGGTGCTGAACCTGCCCCGGTCACGTTGAGCGGAGTGGCGCAATGAAAGCGACGTTCACCCCCGAGCAGCGGGACATCCAACAGTCCGTCCGCTCGATCGCCAAGGAAGAGAAGGTCACCGCCCGCGACGCGCTCGCCGGGCAGTGGCGCGAGCCCGCCTGCGACGCGGTCCTGCTCGGTGATTTCGGGCTGCTCGGGGTGCCCGAGTCGGCCGGCGGCATGGGCTCGTCCCTGGTGGATCTGCTGGTGGCGGTCGAAGCCCTCGGTGAGCACCTGGTGCCCAGCCGCTTCCCGGCGCACGCCGCCGCCGTCCAGCTGGCGCTGGGGCTCGGCGCGCTGCCCGACGATGTGCTGGCGGGCCGCACGGTCCTCACGCCCGCGGTCGACCTTCCCGGCGATCCCGGCTGGCCGGGGCGCGAGGCCGCGGACCCGCTGGTCCGCACCCTCGTGCCGTACGCGGTGCAGGCCGACAAGGTCGTGGCGCTGGCCGCCGACGGCGTCTGGATCGCCGAGCCGGAGCGCATCACCGTCCGCGAGTCGCTCGACCCCTCGGTGCCGCTGTCGGATGTGACGCTGGCGGCGCCGGCGCAGACCGCGCCGGTGGGCCTGGGAGCCGGGCGGGCCGCCCTGGTGGCCGCCGCGCAGCTGTGCGGCGTCGCCGCCGGCGCGATCGAGCTGGCGGCCGGGCACGCCCGCACCCGCACGCAGTTCGGCCGCGTCATCGGCTCCTTCCAGGGGGTGGCCTTCCAGCTCGCCGACGCGGTGACGCGCCGCAAGGCGGCCTGGGACCTGACCTTGTATGCGGCCTGGGCGGTCGACAAGGGGCGCCCGGAGGCCGAGAGCCTCGTCCACGCCGCCAAGGCGGCCGCCGGGAGCGCCGCGGTGTTCGCCGCCGAGCGGTGCATCCAGGTGCACGGCGGCATGGGCATCACGATGGAGGCCGATCCCCACCTGTTCCTGCGCCGCGCGCACGTGCTGGACGCGTGGCTGGGCCGCGGCCGGTGGCACCGCAGGCGCGTGGGGCGCCTGCAGGTGCAGCGCCGCAGAAAGGCGCAGGCCGGGACGTCCTGAGCCGGCCCACCGGGCCCGTGACCGGTCCCTTTCTTCGGTCCTGAACATACCGACTGGTCGGAATTAGGGAGTGTTCGATGAAATTCGGAATCATGAACCTGTTCCCCGTCGCCGAGGGGACCTCAGACCATGAGGTCCTGCGTGAGACCCTCGAAGAGATCGAGCTGGCCGACCAGCTCGGCTTCGACTCGGTCTGGCTGGCCGAGCACCACTTCTCCAAGTACGGCATCCTCGGCAACCCGCTGAACCTCGCCATGGCGATCGCCGAGCGCACCAAGCGCATCACCATCGGCACCGCCGTGGTGGTGCTGCCGCTGCACCACCCGCTGCGGCTGGCCGAGGACATCGCCGCGCTGGACGTGCTGTCCGGCGGCCGGGTCGCCATCGGCGTCGGCCGCGGCTACCAGCCGGCCGAGTTCCGCGGCTTCGGCGTCCCCCTGGAGGAGTCCAAGCGCCGCTACCAGGAGAGCCTGGAGGTGCTCCGGCTGGCGCTGTCGCAGGAGAACTTCAGCTACCATGGCGAGTTCTTCCAGCTCGACGACGTCACCACCTACCCCCGGCCGCTCACCGCGGGCGGGCCGCCCATCCTGCAGGGCACCGTCTCGCCCGACAGCTTCCGCGAACGCGGCGCCCGCGGCGAGGCGATCATCACCTCCCCGAACTTCACGCCGCTGGGGATCATGCAGAAGAACTTCAACCTCTACCGCACCGCGATGGAGGAGAACGGCCACGACATCACTCAATACGATCTGCCGTTCATGCAGCAGGTGTGGTGCGGTGAGGGCGAAGAGGGCCTTCATGAGGCGGCGCAGGCCGCGCTGAACTACTACCGGACCGTCGGGAAGGTCATCCCCGGCTCCAAGGAGGCCCTGGAGCAGGAACGCTCCTACTACGAGGCCGTCGCCAAGAACATCAAGCTGCTCACCCTCGAGAAGACGCTGACTCACGGCGGCAACTTCGGCTCGCCCCAGAAGGTCATCGAGACCATCGAGATGCTGCGCGAGCAGCTCGGCATCACCCACTACATCTGCTGGCTGCGCATCCCCAGCCTGGACCGCAAGACCGCGCTGAAGTCGATGGAAGAGTTCGCCACCAAGGTCATCCCGCACTTCCGCGCCCAGGAGGACGAGCAGGCCGCCTCGTCGACGGAGGCGGTCGCCGGGTGAAGATCAGCGTCTTTCTCAGCGCCCAGTTCGACCCCGCCGCCTCGGCGGTCGAGGGACTGGACGGCGTGGTGCGGCAGGCCGCCGCGGCCGAAGAGGCCGGCTTCCACGCCGTCTACCTCGGCCACCACTACCTGGCCAAATCGGCGTTCCTGCAGCCGATCCCCCTCGCCGGGTACCTGGCCGGCGCCACTGAGCGCATCCGCATCGGCTTCGGCGTCCTGCTCGCCCCGCTGCTCAACCCCATCGCCCTCGCCGAGGACCTCGCCTCCCTGGACGTGATCACCGGCGGGCGGCTGACCGTCGGGATCGGCGCCGGCTACCGCAAGCGGGAGACCGCGGCCTTCGGCGTCGCCTGGGACGACCGGCTGCGCCGGCTGCGCGAGTACGTGCCGGCGCTGCGGGCCCTGTGGCGAGGCGAGACCGTTGACCTGGCGGGCAGCTGGGGCGAGGCGGAAGGGGCGAGCCTGCCGCTGCGCCCCGTCCAGCCGGGCGGCCCGCCGATCTGGATCGGCGCGTTCGCCGAAGGGGCCGTCCGGCGGGCGGCCCGCCTGGACGCCCCCTGGCTCATCGGCCCCAAGGGCAACGACGCCGAAGTGGCGGCGCTGCTGAAGGTGTACCGCGACACCCTCACCGAGCACGGGTTCTCGCTGGAACGCGACTACCCCATGGCCCGGGAGGCCTACCTCGCCGACACCCGCGCCGCCGCCGTCGCCGCGGTACGGCCCCACCTGGAACGCCAGTACGCCGGCTACAAGTCCTGGGACGACGCCCAACGCCTCGACATCGACCGGTACATGGCCGAGGACTGCCTCATCGGCACCGCCGACGACATCGTCGCCAAGCTCCACCGCTGGGAACGCGACCTCGGCATCACCGAGGTGTCGCTGCGGCTCCAGTTCGTGGGCGCCGGGCAGGAGGAGGCGATGGAGCAGATCCGCCGGTTCGGCGCCGAGGTCATCCCCCGACTCGATCCCCCCGCGGCCCCCCAAGGCCCCGCATCCGACCAGGGAGGTGTGCGGTGACCGGCACCAACCTCGCCGAAATCCTCCAGGCCCGGGCCCGCGACCGCGGCTCCGTCCCCGGCCTGCACGCCGAGGACGGCCGGTCGTGGACCTTCCAGCAGGTCGATCTCATCGCCGGCGGCGTGGCCCAGGCCCTTGCGGCCGCCGGCGTCGGCGCCGGCGACCGGGTCGGCCTCTACCTGGTCAACGGCCCGGAGATCGTGTTCTTCCTGTTCGGCGCCTGGAAGATCGGCGCCGTCCCGGTGACGATCAGCAGCCTGTACAACGCCGAGGAGCTGGCCGAGTCGATCGCCAAGACCGACCCCAAGCTCCTGCTGGCCGACGTCCGGCGCGCCGAGGTGCTCCAAGACCTCAAAGCGCCGGGCGTGACCATCCGGTCGGTGGGGCCGCCCGGGGAGACGGGCGGGCCGGTGGCCGGCCACCCGCCGCTGGAATGGGGCCACCAGGCCCACGTCGAGGCCGTACCGGTCGAGCCGGACGCCGAGTCCTGCATCCTGTTCACCGGCGGGACCACCGGGCGTCCCAAGGCCGTCAGCGTCACCCACGGCGGGACCCTCGACTCGCTGCGCCGCCTCGCCAAGGTCTCCACCGGCACCGACGAGCAGGGGAGCGCGTCACCGGACGCCAAACCCAACCTGATCGCGCTGCCGCTGTTCCACTCCGGCGGCCAGCACGCGCTGATGTTCGCCTACTTCGTCGGCCGCGGCGCGGTGGTGTGGGAACGCTTCGGCGTCGATCGCCTGGCCGCCCTGATGGAACGGTTCGCGTTCGACAACTTCTTCTTCCTGCCCACGATGATCTACGACATCGTGCACGCCGAACGCGACCTGCCCTTCACGGGGGTCAAACACGTCCTGGTGGCCGGCCAGGCCATCTCCTGGAAGCTGCGGCGCGACTTCGAGCTGCGCTACGGCGTGCCGATCCTGGTCAACTACGGCTCCACCGAATCCGGCCACATCGCCGGCTGGACCGGCAAGGACATGAAGGCCGGGCTGTGGAAGCCGGGCTCGGCCGGCCGGATCTACCCCGGCGTCGAACTGGAGATCCGCGACGAGGACGGGCGCGCCCTGCCGCCCGGACAACAAGGAGAGATCGTCGTCCGCTCCAGGCTGACCAAGGGCTATGTGGACGACGCCGAGGCCTCGGCGGCGCTGGTCCGCGACGGGTGGGTCCACACCGGCGACATCGGCTACGTCGATGAGGACGGCGTGCTGTGGCTGGTGGGCCGCAAACGCGACATGATCAAGTGCGGCGGCTTCCAGGTGTGGCCCGAGGAGATCGAGGATGTGCTGCGCGAGCACCAGTACGTGCGCGACGTGCGCGTCCTCGGCCGGCCGGACGACCGGCTGGGGGAGATCCCGGTCGCGCTCGTCGTCCGCGACACCGCCGCGCCGCTCTCCGACGCCGAGCTGGCCGAGGAACTGATCGCCTTCGCCCGGGACCGGCTCGCTCACTTCAAGGCCCCGCGGCGGGTGGAGTTCGTCCCCGAACTGCAACGCACCGCATCCGGCAAGATCAGCCGCGTCGCGGTGCCCGACTCAGAAGGGGGGCCGCGCCGGTGAAGTTCGGCATCATGGCCTCGCACCAGTACCCGCACGGCGACGACCTGCGAAAGCGGCTGGATGAGCTGTTCAGCACCGTCGAACTGGCCGCGGAACTGGGCTATGACTCGGTCTGGACGATCAACCACTTCCAGTCGAACCTGGCGACGCCGCAGCCCATCTCGATGACGGCGAGCCTCATCCCGCGCTCGGGCACCATGACCCTCGGCACGGGAATCCTCATCCTGCCGCTGTTCCACCCGGCGCACATCGCCGAGGAGTTCGCCACCCTCGACCACCTGTCGGGCGGGCGGGTCGTCCTCGGCGTCGGCGCCGGCTACCGCGACAACGAGTTCGCCGCCTTCGGCGTCGATCCGGCCACCCGGTTCCGCCGGTTCGACGAGAGCATCCGCCTCATCCGGGCGCTGTGGTCGGGAGAGACCGTCGACCACGACGGCGAGTTCTACCCCCTCTCCGGCGGCACCATCGGCATCCGCCCGCTCACCCCGGGCGGCCCGCCGATCTGGATCGGCGCGGGCGGCAGGACGGCGGTGCGCCGGGCCGCCCGGCTCGGCGACGCCTGGTACGCCCCGGGCAACTCGCCCAACCCCGGATACCTGCCCAAACACGTCGCCGTCTACAACGAGGCGCTCGCCGAGTACGGCAAGGACCCCGCCTCCGTCGAACGGCCGATCGGGGTCGAGCTGTACTGCGCGCCCACCACCCACCAGGCCGTGGAGACGGCGCTGCCGTATGCCCGCACCGAGTACGCCACCTACGCCGAGTACCCCGCGCTGCGCTGGCAGCGCGACCGGTTCGACGAGCTGGTGCGCCACACCCTGCTGCTGGGCTCCCCGGAGTTCCTCATCGAACGCATCGGCGCCCTGCGCGAGCTGGGGTTCAACCACGTCATCTTCCGGCCGGGCTGGCTGGGCATGCCGGTGGAGAAGATCCACGCCTCGCTGCGCCTGTTCGCCGCCGAGGTCTTCCCCGCCTTCCGCTGACCACCCGCCCCTGCACATCCCTTCCCACAGACGAGCTTTCCAGGAGAACCCGTGAAGAAGAGCGAAGCGGAACTGCTGCGCAACCACTGGGACGCCGAGCACATGGAGACCGACCCCGAGGTCCTCGCCTCCTACGTCAAGTACCACGTGGACGAGCAGCGGTCCGTCGCCACCATCACCTTCGACCGGCCCGAACGGCTCAACGCCCTGCCGGTCGCCGCCTTCGAACGCATCGGCGACCTGGTCCGCGAGGCCGAGGCCGACGACCGCGTCAAGGTCATCGTCTTCAAGGGCGAAGGCGACCACTTCGGCACCGGCGCGGACGCCTCCGAACTCGGCCACTACATCGGCTACAAGTCCGGCAAGGACAAGGAGTCGCGCCGCCGGCCCTCCCAGCGCCAGCGCATCCTCCCCGACCGCAACGTCCTGTCCTCGGGCTTCACCCGCCCGATCATCGAGTCGCTCAAGGCGACGATCTGCCAGGTCCAGGGCTACTGCTACGGCGGGCACTTCCAGATCGCGCTCTCGTCCGACATCGTCATCGCGACCCCCGACGCCAAGTTCACCCACCCGGCGTTCCGCTACCTGGGGCCCGGCCCGCAGGACATGTACCACTGGATCGAGAAGGTGGGCCTGACCACCATGAAGGACGTCATGCTCACCATGCGCGCCATCGGCGCCGAGGAGGCCGAGCGCAAGGGCCTGGTGACCAAGGTCGTTCAGCCCGACGAGCTGGAGAAGTGGGTCAACGACTACGCCGACGCGATCGCGGTCATGCCGCTGGACTCGCTCATGATGGGCAAGGCCATGATGCAGATCATCATGGAGGCCCGCGGCAAGGGGCTCGGCGCCATGACCGGGTGGGTCGGCCACGGCTGGGCCACCAACCTCAGCTTCGACGAGGGGGACTGGAACTTCCTGCGGGAGCGCCGTGAAAAGGGCGTCGCCAAGGCCCTGGAAGAGCGCGACAAGCTCGTCGCCCCCTACTTCCGCCTCGGCGAGACCCGCGCCGCCGAGTAGAAGTGGAAACCGCCGTGAAATTCGGAATCCTCCTCGACCACCAGTACCGGCACGGCGACGACATCAACCGCCGCGTCGGCGAGCTGGTGGAGTTCACCCAGCACGTCCGCGACCTCGGCTTCGACTCGATCTTCGGCATCCACCACTACCTGTCCTCGCTGAGCACCCCCCAGCCGCTTCCGCTGCTGGCACGGCTCATCGACCACTCGGGATCCATGCAGATCGGCACCGGCATCCTCATCCTCCCGCTGGGGCACCCGGTGCACTGGGCCGAGGAGATCGCGACCATCGACCAGATGTCGGGCGGCCGGTTCGTCCTCGGCGTCGGCGCCGGCTACCGGGAGGACGAGTTCGCCGCCTTCGGCATCGACCGCCGCACCCGCGTCTCGCGGATGTATGAGGCCCTGGAGTGCATGCACAAGCTCTGGACCGGTGAGCCGGTCTCCCACCAGGGCAGGCACTTCGCACTGGAGAACGCCCGGTGCAGCGTCCTGCCGGTGCAAAAACCCGGGCCCCCGGTGTGGATCGGCGCCAACGGCCCGGTCGGCATCCAGCGCATCGCCCGCGCCGGCCACCCCTGGCTCGCCTCCTCCAACGTCCGGCGCAACTGGGCGGTCGGCAACCTCGCCGAGTACCGCGCCCAGCGCAAGGCCGCCGGGTTCGACGAAGAGGACATGGTGTTCCCCATCCACCGGGACCTGTGCGTCGCCGACTCCTTCGAGGAGGCGTACGCGATCGCCGGGGCCGCGGCCCGCGCCTCCTACGGCGAGTACGTCCGCTACGGCATGGACTACTTCGAAACCCAGTGGGAGGCCATCAAGCACAAGGCCCTGTTCTTCGGGTCGCCGGACGACATCGCCGCCAAGATCGAGGACTTCGCGTCCGCCGGCTTCAACCACTTCATCTTCCGCACCCAGTGGCTGGGCCTGCCGATCGAGCGGTCCGTGGAGATCGTCGAGCGCTTCGCCCGCGAGGTGATGCCACGGTTCCGCCCGAAGGCCGAGCCCGCGAAGGCGAGGACATCGTCATGAAGATCGGTCACGTCATCGTCCCGGCCGCCGACCTGGACGCCCAACTGGAGTTCTACACCGCGCTCGGCTTGACGACGCGCTTCCGCGACGGCGACCGCTACGCCGCCGTCACCGACGGCCACACCACCATCGGCCTGGCCGACGAGTCCCAGCAGCCCGTCGCAGGCCGCACGGTCGTCAGCATCCAGGTCGATGACCTGGACGCCCACGCCGAGCGGCTGTCGGCCGGCGCCCCGGTGACCGGCCCGCACGAGCGGCGGATCGTGGTCACCGACCCCTGCGGCAACCCCGTCGTCCTCTACGAGAGGCTGTCGTGAACGAGGTCCTGCTCGACGTGGCCGACGGGGTCGCTCTCGTCCGGCTGAACCGCCCCGCCCAGGGCAACGCATTGAACACCGCTTTGAAGACGGCTTTGCTGAGCGCGCTGCGGAAGACCGCCGGCGACGAAGCGGTCCGGGCCGTGGTGCTGACCGGGGAGGGGGAGGCGTTCACCGTCGGGCAGGACCTCCGCGAGCTCCGGCAGGCCCTCGCGGCCGACCCCGAGAGGGCCGGGGAGACGGTCGAAAAGCACTACAACCCGATCACGTTGCTGCTGGCCACGATGCCCAAGCCCGTGATCGCGGCCGTCAACGGCACCTGCGTCGGCGCCGGCCTGGGGTTCGCGCTCGCCTGCGACCTGCAGGTCTGGTCGTCGCAGGCCACCTTGGCGACGGCCTTCCACAAGGTGGGGCTGACCTGCGACTCCGGCCTGTCGGTGACCCTGGTGCAGGCGGTGGGCCGCGCCCGCGCCCTGTCGCTGATGCTCCAGGCGGAACCGTTCACCCCCCACCAGGCCGCCCAATGGGGGTTCGCCGGGGACATCGTCGCCCCCGACCAGGTGAGGCCGCACGCGATGGCACTCGCCCGGCGGCTCGCCCAGGGCCCGACCAAGGCGATCGCCGCGACCAAACGGCTGCTGCTGGCAGCCCCGTCCCGGACGCTCCCCGAAACACTCGCCGCCGAGGCCGCCGAACAGACCGCGCTGGGCTGCACCCGCGACCACTCGGCAGCCGTCGAGGCGTTCCTGACACGCCGAAAACCGGTCTTCACCGGCTCGTGAACCCGCCCACAGAGAAACGGAGGACAATACGGAGAACAGTTCCGCGACAGCCCGCCAAGAAAATCAGGAGCTCGCCATGGGATACCGAAGGAGGCGGGCGCGCCCCCGTGACCCCGCCCTCGACCGGGCGGTCCTGCGCGAGACGCTGACGCTGCTCGACGGCGGCGGCTACGAACGGCTGCGCATGGCCGACGTCGGCCGCCGCGCGGGAATCGGCCTCGGCTCGCTGTACCGGCGCTGGCCGACCAAATACGCTCTGGTCGTCGACGCACTGCGCAGCGCCGCCCCGCCCGTCGCGGTCGAGCCCACCGACGACCCGGCCGGCGACCTGGTCACGGTGCTGATGAAGTTCGCCGTGCAGCTCCGCAGACACCGGACGCTGCTGGCGGTGCTGCTGACCGCCCCGGACTCAGAGGTGGCCGCCGCAGTCCGCGAGGCGAAACTCGCCCCCGCCCGCGAAGCCGTCCGCACTCACCTGACCCGCATCATCGGCACCCCCGCCGACCTGGACGCCCGCACCGACCTGGGACAGGCCCTGATCCTGCAGCACCTGTTCCACCACGGCACGACCCCCGACGAGGCGCACATCCGCGGGACCATCCTTCCCCTGATGACCGGCCAGTCGGTCGGCGTCTGAACGGTCTCGGAACGACGATGCCCGGCAAGCGGCAGCCGATGTGAGGAAGCCAAAGCCCAGAGCCCGCCCGCCGGTAAGGCCGCAGCGTCACAGACCCGCAGGCCTACGGAATGCGCGGCCGGGTGCCGGAACGAGCCGACGAGCAAGGCCACAGCTCTCCGCGCGCCCGTCCGCACATTCCCGCGTGGCCGCTTCGTGTCATAGGTCCGGCCTGGGACGTCGCGTGTGGACGGCCGTCCTCGACAACTTGCTCATTTTTCAGAAGTATTTGTGCTGCTCTGCGGGGTCAGCGGGTCTCCCGTGCCGGTAAGAGGTCTGCCCAGCTAAAGGTGTAATTGAGCCTGAGACAATTGCGGGGGACAAACGTCCGTCAGAGGCAGTGTCGAAAACGGGACTGTCTCTGCGTGCGCGTAGGGATCTGTCGTTGTTGAGCGCCCGAGGCTCTCACCACGTTCTACCGGCAGGTTGCAGGGGCGTTCCGGCGGTGAGGAGAGCTTCGGACAGGGGCGTCGAGGAACCGAACGACTCTCCAACGCCCCGCCGGGAGCGGAGGCATTGCCGCCGTTGCGATGCGGGCCCGTGTGGTTCCCGGTCAGGTGCGGGTCGGCGTGGTGGTGAGCCTGTGGACGAGGAGGTCGATCACGGCTCGTTTGCCGGCCTCGTCGCGCCGGTGGGTGAGGAGGCCTTCGATGACGAAGGTGCCGATCGCGATCATGGCGGGGAGGTCGGCTTCGGCGGCGCCGGCTTTGCGGAGGTCGTCGGCGATCAGGGTCTCGGCGAGTTCGTGGAAGCCGGTGTGCCAGGCGTGGACGGCGGGTGAGGCCGCGGCGCGGGTGTGGACGGTGTTGACGAGGCCGTGCAGTCTTTCGAGCTGGTCTACGGCCCATAGGAGGCGCTCGTTGAGCGGCCGGTCGGCGATGGTCGCGTACTGGGCGAGGGCTTCGGTCAGCAGGCGGTCCAGGACGGCGATGAGCAGGTCGTCCTTGTCGCGGAAGTACCAGTAGATCGTGTTGACGGTGACGCCGGCGTGCTTGGCGATCCGGCCCATGGACGTCGACTCGTAGCCGTCGTCGATGAACAGCCGCTGGGCGACGGCGAGGATCTCCTCGCGCTTCTCCTCGCGGTCCTGGGGACGTCGGTTCCGGGGCACCTCCGCATCCTATCTTGAATGCCCTTCAAGAACACGCTAGCTTTCTTGAAGACCATTCAAGACATGAGGTGGGCCCATGAAGACCGATCCCGCGGCCGCCGAGCTGCTCGGTCTGAACACGACCGAGCTGCTGGCGCTCTTCACCACGCTGCCCGCCCCGTCCATTGAGGAGATGAACGGGGAGTACGCCGCCCGGCTGCTGGCTCAGCCCAACGCCTTCGCCTCGGTGACCGGGCACGCGGCGGTGTCGAACCCGTTCGCAAGGTGGCTGTGCAAGGGGTTCCGGCCCGTCGACGGCCGGACCGGGCGCGGCTACAACACCTTCCGCCAGTTCGGCCGCGTCCGGCGGCGCTATGCGATGCACACGCTCATCGCGCCGTCGCGCTATGACGGCCGCCCCGCCTACACGCTCGTCTACCGCGCCTATGGCTCGGTATGCGGGGCGATCAACATGGTCGATGAGGTCCGCCGCGCGGCACCCGGCGTCTACCTGGGCATCGGGACCTGGGGGTTCACCGAGCGTCAGCGCCGCATCCCGCTGCCGTTCCTGCTCACCGGCCCCGTCGGCCCCTACCGCGGCGACGTCGGCACCGCCCGCCGCGGCTTCACCCCCGGCCCGCGGGAACTGCCCGGCCGCAGGGAAACCGGCCCATGACGAAGCGGCCGCGGCATGGCGCCGGCGGCCATACCGGTGAGCCGAGCGCCCGCCCGACCCGCAAGAGCGGCCCGGCGCCGACCCTCGCCGCCGGAGGCCGCGCCCGCATCGACGACCGGATCACCCCGGCCTCTTTGGGCCGACGCACCGCCCGCACCACCCTCGACGGCGCCCGCACCGAGAGCTTCGCCGCCCCGGCCGCCCGGCCCGGGGCGCACACGTCCGGGACCCTGCCCGGCGCCGGCCTCATCACCCGGCTCCCCGGCAGCGGTCTTCTCGCCATCAGTCCGACCGAAGGAACCTTCGCATGACCACCACCCCCCGCACCGCGCTCATCACCGGCGCCTCCGCAGGCATCGGCGCGACCTTCGCCCGCCACCTGGCCGCCCGCGGCTACCAGCTCCTGCTGGTCGCCCGCCGCACCGACCGCCTCCAGGAACTGGCCGCGGAGCTGGCCGACCGGCACGGCGGCAAGCGGCGCTATGAGGTGTTCACCGCCGACCTCACCGACCCCGCCGCCCCCAAGGCGATCGTGGACTACGCACGCACCCAGGGCCTGAACATCGACGTCCTCATCAACAACGCCGGGCTGTCGGGCAAGACCGCGTTCGCCGACACCCCCTGGGAGACCCTCGCCGGAGAGATCCAGCTGATGGTGACCGCCCAGACCGAACTCGCCCACCTGGTCATCCCCGGCATGAAGGAACGCCGCTGGGGACGCATCGTCAACCTGTCCTCCCTCGCCGCGTTCGCCCCACCCGCCGCGAGCCTCCTCTACACCGGCATCAAGTCTTACGTCCTCAACGTCTCCCAAGCCCTCGACATGGAGCTCAAGCCCTACGGCATCCACGTCACCGCTCTGTGCCCCGGCTTCACCTACACCGAGTTCCACGACGTCATGGGCACCCGCGACAAGGCCAACCGCCTTCCCCGCATCCTGTGGCAGCACCCCGAAGCCGTCGTGGCCGAGGGCTGGAAAGCCGTCCAGGACGGCAAACCCGTCTGCATCCCCGGCCTCGTCAACAAGATCTCCGCCGCCCTCATGAAGCCCCTGCCCATCCGCCTGAGCTACCTTGCGGGACGCACCTTCAACCCCTTCAAGAACAGCTGAACCCCTCACCTCCGTGCACCGGCCGCTGGACCGGCCCGCCGCGGAGCTCATGGAGGACTTCTCAGACGCCCTGAAGAAGAGGGGCGAGGCGAGCGGCTGCCCGGCGGCATCGGACGGCGGAGACGAGGCAGAGGCCACCCGCTCCACTGCCGGGTCCCGGTGCAAAGCCCAGAGCCCTGCCTCCTGGCGACCCAGCGACGGATCTATGAGCAGGCGCCATGACTGGGGTTTTCTCAACGAAATTGAACGGAACACGCCGGGACGAAGCGTGCACCAGGGATGTTGAACACGTTGGGAGACGTTGCCTCGTTGCGCTCTGAAAGTCATAAAGCCCCTGGGAGGAGGTGTCTGCACCACCACAACGACCCACTGCCCAGAGGTTTTGCGTCGCTTCCCTGACGAGCCATGCTCGACGTCCTCCGTCCCCGGAGCTGAGCACCCCGTTCGGCTGTCGGCCGCTCACCGCCGCCGGGCCCTGACCTGCAGTGGCCAAGCCCTGCCGGTGCTGGCCCACCTGCATACCGGCCAAGCCGTATGCCCAGGTCGGAACCGGATTCGGGGCGCAGGCCCCCACCTACCTGCAGCTACGTGCACGAGGCGGTGAACCCGCCGGTCGCCCGCGCGCCCAAGCTGGACCGGGCGCTGCAGGCCGCCCGGGCGTGTGGAGAGCAGCCGCTGGTGCCGGACCGCACGCTGATCCCGATCGGCTGGCCGGCCGCCGACCGGCCCTTCTCCCTCGGCAAGCACCACTGCCATGGGATGAACCTGCAGGTCATCGCCACGCTGGAGGCCGGCTGGCGTGGGCGTCGGGAGCGCTGCCCGACAGCGTCCATTGGCCTGGCTCCTGCACGCAGTGGCGGGCTGGTGTGTGTTCGTGGGGGGGCAGGAAGGGCAACGGATTTCTCGGCTTGGGATGGGGTGGTGGTGGCCGCTCTCGGTGGTCACCTGG